>QWCE01000058.1_pt1 | contig 192060 bp, 150 predicted proteins | sample 1972531 | NCBI WGS metagenome assembly QWCE01 (sample SAMN09866716, study PRJNA288562) | Human gut metagenome isolate term4_stool, whole genome shotgun sequencing... | reverse complement strand
CGAAAATCTTTATAAGTGCATCCGGCAGACAGCTTTGAGTGATCCTTATAAGGCAGCCGATGAAACCTATTACAAAATACTCGTCCCGGAAAAGAACAGTAAGGGAAAAGGAGTCCGCAAGGGATACCTCTGGGTGGTTGTGGGTATAAACACCGGGATGATATACTTGCTCTATGATGACGGCTCCCGGTCTGAAAGAGTTATTCTTAACGAATTAGGCAGTTGCAAGGGCATCATAAAAGTGACGGCTACTCACCTTACCGGAAACTCGAAAGCGATGCTTATCCCCATATCACACGCATCCCGTGCCTGCAACATATAAAACGGAAATTTATAGATAGCGGTGAGAACGACCCGGATGTAAAAAGAAGCGTGGAACTGCAATATATGTTTTGATATATATTCTGAAAACTCGAAAATGAAAACAAAAGCATAACAACTGCAAATATAATCGTTAATATACAGTGTTTTATGTGGTATCGGATTCGGGACAGACATCTTAATTTGTTTTAATCCGTTTCAAGTTTCTTCGGGATATATGGGAACATGTATGGGAATTATTGTACCTTTGCATCGTGAATCAAAAACGCATTGCCGATGAAAGTTTCCGTATATCTGAAAAAGAGCGATTCCCAGACCTCGAACATCTGCTTCCGGGTCAGGGAGAAGAACGTGGACATAAAGGTCGTTTCTCCCCTTGCCGTATATGACAAGTATTGGGATGCGGACACGCTCAGTTATAGACGCACGACGGCAGTACCTGCCACCGAACAGAAACGCTTGCCCGAACAGATAGCCGCCATCATCGAGAGGGTAGAAAAGACCTTTTCGGATAAGGCGAACAGCAAGTGGCTGAAGCAGGCCATAGAGGACGTGCTGTACCCTGTCCGCGCCTTCGAGCGCAACCATCCGAACCTGCTCTGCCGTATTCATGAATATTTGGAGAAGTTTGACGGTGCGGAGAGAACCAAGGAGCACATCATACGCTTCGAGCGCAAGATGTCACGTTACCACGACTACCAACGGGAGATACTGGGCAACACAGATTTCACCCTCTTTGTGGAAACCGTCACACTGGAACAGATGAACGATTTCCGGGATTATGTCGCAGATGAATACCTGCTGCGTCAGGAACATCCCGAATTTTATGCCACTCGTATGCTCATCAACCATAAGCCCAAGCCGCTGTCCAACACGACCGTCATCAACATCATGAACCTCTTCTGTACGTTCCTGCACTGGTGCAAGAAAATGAAGTATTCCGACAATGAGGTCTATGCCCTCTATGGCTGCAAGGAACCGACATACGGCGATCCGTTCTTTCTTACGTCAGAGGAAAGGAATATCCTGTACGATGCGGATCTAGGTGACAACCCCAAACTGGCGGTCATCCGGGACATTTTCGTGTTTCACTGCTATATCGGCTGCCGTGTCAGTGACCTTTACAGGCTGACAAGGGAGAATATCAGAGACGGCTTTGTAGAATACATGCCGCAGAAGACAAAGAAGTGTCAGGCAAAGACCGTCAGAGTACCATTACATGAAAAGGCATTGAAGATACTGGAACGCTATGATGCAAATGCGGATAAATTACTTCCATTCAAGTCTATACACACCTATAACCTCGGCATAAGGGAGCTGCTGAAGCATTGCGGTATAGACCGTATGGTCACCATCCTTGACACGCACGGCTACAATACCGTGCAAAGACCCTTGTACGAGGTGGCTAGCAGCCATACGGCACGGAAGACCTTTGTAGGCAACCTGTACAAGCAGGTACCCGACCCGAACCTGATAGCCTCCATGTCGGGACACGTGGAGGGAAGCAAGGCGTTCAGACGTTACCGCACCATTGACGACGACATGAAGCGCAAGCTGGTTGAAATGATAAATTAGGAAACTTAAAAAGGATACATATATGAAAGTGACGGCATTCATCAGAAAGACATCGGCCAAGAACAACGTGACGGATCTGGCACGTGTCTATTTCCGTGTCCGGGATGTTGGCGGAGTGGACATCAAGGCTGCAAGCGAACTGTCCATCAATCCCAACCACTGGAGCGCGGAGAAGCAGGGGTACAAGCCCCGTGTGGCCCTGGTATCGGAAGAGAAGCGGATGAACTTCGACAGGGACATCCAGCAGATAACCCACCTTATCACCAAGGAATACCACCGTGGCGTGGACGGCAACTGGCTGAAAGGGCTGATAGAGGAATACCACCATCCCAACATCAACGCAAGGGGCGGAAACAAGGCAGAAGAATACCTGCTGTCATATCAGATACAAAAATATATCGACGAGACTCCGCTTGCGCACGACAGCATGAAGCACCATCTGGACAATCTCAACAAGGTGCTGCGCTACGAGCGTTTCCGGCACGAGGTCATGCACCAGCGCGGATTCCACCTCTGCATCGACTCCATCACGGCAGATGACATAAGGGACTTCAAGTTCTGGATACAGGAAGAATACAGGTATGTGGATATGTACCCGGCATTCTATCAGAACGAACTGCGCCGCAATGTCGAGCAGAAGCGTTCCGAAAACAGCATGTCGGGCAGTCTCTACCGCATCCGTACCGTCATCAAGTGGTGCATCAAGCGCGGACTGACAAGAAACAATCCGTTTGACCAGTACCAGATTACCCAGCCCATGTATGGTGACCCGTTCTATCTTACTCTTGAAGAGCGGGACAAAGTGTACTATGCCGATTTGAGCGGATTGGGTGCAACCTATCCGGTCTACCGTGACATATTCATGTTCCAGTGCCTTATCGGCTGCCGTGTCAGCGACCTGAACAGGCTGACCAAGGCGAACATCGTTGACGGCTGTGTGGAGTATATCCCGCAAAAGACCAAACTGGAACACGCCAACACGGTACGAGTTCCTTTGAATCAAAAGGCACTGGATATACTGGAACGGTACAAGGATCTGGAAGACGCGCTGCTTCCCCGGTTCTCTCACTTCGGCTACAACAGGAAGATAAAGGAAATCCTCAAGTATGTGGGCATCGACCGTATGGTCAGGGTGCTTGACCCGAAGACACGCGAGGATGTGGCAAAGCCTTTATATGAGGTGGCGACCACCCACACGGCACGGAAAACCTTTATAGGCAACCTTTACAAGCAGGTCAAGGACCCGAACCTGATTGCCTCCATGTCGGGGCATTCGGAAGGAAGCCGGGCTTTCGCCAGATACCGCAAGATTGATGACGAGATGAAGAAGGAGCTGGTAAACCTGTTGGATTGACCGTTTCCCTCATTTCTTATACCCTATTTATATTCAACCCGATAAAGCAGCATGAATATGGACGAGCATAAACTGACATACGAACAGTTTAAGGCAGATATTCTCCAGTGGAAAAACACTCACAGGGAGGAATATTGCCGTTTCGCACGCCTGATGACAAACGGTGACGAAAGGCAGTACCTGGCCATCTGCCGGAGCATATTCAAGCAACTGCCTAAAATCAAAACGGAATGGGAGTTATGCTGGAACGATGACAGTAAGGATGATTTCAACGATATAGACCTGCTGTTCAAGGAGGAATCTGTGCCAAAACAGATTGTGGAGACGTTTCAGAAGCAAAGGGAAAACAATAATTCAAACGATTCGGTACTGGTTTCATTATGGGGCAGGGTAAAATCCTTTTTTAGCGGCAAGTACCGACATATTACCCTTTCGGCACCGCTTGTACTGAGTTGGCTGTATTACGGCAAGAGTTTCGAGGCGATGGTCAGCATGATAGACAAGCAGATGAAGCACCCGAAAGTGGATAATGCCGACAGGCAAAGTTGCTCTTTTGTTGCCAAACAGATTATAGATGTATCCATTAAAAACGGTTTCCGCACCAAAGCCGACTGGGACAGATATTTTTCCATGAACGATGCCATTAGGAAAGGCAATATCGGTGAATGGGCGTTACAGTCCGTCACAGATGAAATGAAGGCTGGCAATGACAATAACGCCTGTACAACAAATTTAGAGGAAACCAATATTGATACAACAACAGCACAACGTACAGCCGGAAAGAAAAAGATACAGGAGCGGCCACTTGCGGAATATCTTGACTGCGAGAACAAGGAGGCTGTAATACAATGCATCCGCAATTTTGTCACTGTCAATACAAATGCCGTCCATCAGGCACTGCCGTTCTATGTATTGAAGGAGTTGCGCCTGGTTGCCGGTATGCATACGGCCAAGGAATACAGCACAGGACTGGCCTTGCAATTCCCGGACTTGCTGACGCTGAAAAGCGAGAGTGCCATACGGCAGGCGGTCGGGTCTCTGAAAACGACAAGGCACGTCATCAAGGACGGCAAAGACCAGTCGGCGCTGCTTATCGAAAGTGACGAGAACCGGGAGTTGTTCCAGACATTAGTGGGGTCAATCAGAAATATTATCGGCACGGATAAAGAAACAGATATGGTAGAATAGAGTAAAATAAAGCCGTTTTATATGGTCATACAGACTTGAATTGTCATGACAATTTAAGACAATCCATTATATATCAATCTGTTTTAATTCATATATACTTTTGCACCGTCAATCCTTTTCCCGAGGATTTGGCGGTGCTTCTCTTTTATAAGCCATCGGAAGCGGAGCATCAGGGAACTTTTGAAGATGGCCGTCAAAAACTTCAAAAGCTGATATTTATGATTACTATTGAAAGTCTGGTCGAGCAGGGGGCGAACGTAAAACTGGAAGTCACTCCCACAGACCTTGAAATGTTTGCGGAATCCATCGTGCAGCGCACCATCATGGCGCAGCAGGAAGAACACAAGGCTGCCATGCAGCGCGAAGCGGAAGAAGGCTGGCTGAATACGAAGCAAGTCCGTGAGCTGTTAAACGTGTGCGAGGGTACGCTCAACCTATGGGCGAAGCGCGGCTATCTTGTCCCGGTCAAGGTCGGCAACAAGAACATATATGCCAAGTCCGATGTGCGCCGTGTGCAGACGGGAGGCAAGTCAGAGAGTGTAACATCCTATTGCAAGAAGAGAAATGGATGACATGAAGAACCCCCGGCTTGAACTGTGCAACCGGATACGCATGGAGGCGGAGCATACCGAAGACACAGGCTTCCCCTTGGCTGTGTTTCCGCAGACCGTACAGTCAATCATACTCGACATGGCCACATATGAGAACTACAAGACGGAGTTTATCGCAACGTCCATGCTGTCGGCCGTGTCCGCAGCATTGGGCGGCACATACCGCATCCGTATCAAGGGTGACTGGCAGAGCAACGGTGCGTTGTACATCATTCTGGTAGGCAGGCCCGGACTGGGCAAGACACCGCCATTGGAGGCGGCATACCGTCCTATACGGAAGCATGACTATGCCCTGTTCAAGGCGTATGCAGCAGAGATGGAAGCATGGAAGGCGGCAGGAGAAAACGGGAGGAAGCCTGTCCTGAAACGTACCATCGTGTCCGACTTCACACCCGAATCGCTAATGCTGACGCACAACAACAATCCGAGAAGCGTGGTCATTCTGGTGGACGAGATAATGGGCATGTTCAACTCCGCCAACCGCTACACGAACGGACAGCTCATAGAACAGCTGCTTACCGCATGGAGTGGCGGAGCTTTGGACGTGACAAGGGTAAACAACGCCATTCCCGTCCACATAAAACATCCGTGCATCAACATCATCGGGGGTACACAGACCAAGCGTGTACATGAACTTCTCAGAAAGGGATTCGAGGAAAACGGACTGCTTGACCGCATCCTGTTCGTTATGCCCAAGTCCCCAGAAATATCAAAGTGGATAAACCGGGACGATGACGGGGAGATGACTTCCTTGGCTGCAACACGGTGGGAGAACATATTGAACAAGGTTCTTGCCTTGGACTATGAAGCCGAAGCGGAAGAAAGGATACCTCATGTGCTGTCTATGGCCAGAGATGCCAAGGAATACTTTTTCTCATGGTGGAACAGGAAAGTGGAGCGTATCAATCAAATAGAGAATGATGCCGAGGTGGACAGCCGAGAGATGAAACATCCTACTCATGTAGCACGGTTGGCTCTGATAATTCAGGTCTTGCGATATGCTTCCGATGAAAGCCATCTGCAATTTGTGGATATGGCATCAGTGAAAGCCGCCATACGTCTGAATGACTACTTCGAGGATTCATATATCCGTCTCCGTTCCTTCGTGGCGAACGACACCTGTGAAGAGCCACCGAAGGTGTTGCTGTCATTGCTACCTGATACTTTTGATACAAAGACGGCCATTGCCATAGGCAAAGAATTGCAGGGTGTCAGCGAGCGTACTGTGATGAACTATCTCAAGGAACTATGCCACAGCCGTCTTCTGCGGAAAGCGAAAGCCGGACATTACGAGAAAGTCATGTATGGATCCGGCAAATACTCCATAAATGAAAATGAGTAATCAACCAAAGACTGCAATGAAATGCCCCCTGTTGCAGCTTGCAGTTTCTTCAGTCTTGCAGTTTCGAGTTATTGAAAACGGAAAAATCCTGCAAAACTGCAAGGACTGCAGACTGCAAATAACCTTTCGGTTTGCAGGAATCAAAAAGAGATAGCTATGAGTGAATACAGATTCCATCTCCAGAAATACAGTCCGGGCAGCAAGACCGTCTGTCCCGGATGCGGCAGGAAAGCCTGTTTTACCCGGTACGTTGACGAGGAAGGGCAGGTTTCGTTTCCCGGCAATGTGGGCAAGTGTGACCACATCAACAGTTGCGGCTACCACTATACACCCAGAGAATATTTTCATGACAACCCTGCTGTCAAGGATACTTTGACCGGACAAGATGGGTATGGCAATGTTACATCAACAGTCATAAAATCAGTAGTAAAATCATCACCTAAATCACAGCCACAGATTCCTTATCTTCCTTATGCTTGGGTGGAGCTGTCCATGCAGAGGTTTGACATCAACCCTTTATACCGATACCTGACCATTGTGGCAGGTAAAGAGAAAACGGAACGGCTGTTCAATCTCTACAAGGTCGGTACATCCAAGATGTGGCACGGTGCGACTGTGTTCTGGCAGATTGATGTCAACGGTAATGTCCGGGCTGGCAAGATTATGGGCTATGATGCAACAACCGGACATCGTATCAAGCAGCCATTCAGTCAGGTCAGCTGGGTACATTCGGTAAGAAAGATACCGGGGTTCCACATGAGACAATGCCTGTTCGGTGAGCATCTGCTGGCTGATACTTCATCTCTGGCAAGAACCGTTGGCATTGTAGAAAGCGAGAAAACAGCACTGATTGCAGCATTGTTCATCCCTGATTTGGTATGGCTCGCCACCGGAGGGATGCACGGCAGCTTCAACAGCGAGGCCATGCAGGTACTACGAGGGCATGATGTGGTTCTCTTCCCCGACCTCAAGGCAACGGGTGAATGGCGGTGCAAAGCCAAGATGCTACAGTCCATTTGTAAATCTGCCACCTGTTCCGATCTGTTGGAGAAGATGGCGACCGATGAACAGCGTAGTCGGGGACTGGACATCGCCGACTTCCTCCTGATGGAAGATACACCGCAGATGATTCTACAGAAGATGATAGAACTCAATCCCGCGTTACAGACCTTCATCGACACCTTTGAACTCGAACTGGTAGATGCAGGAAAGATGGAATGAAGGAGGCACAACGGACAGCTCGCTGTTCCATGAAAATGGGGTTGTAAAATCCCGTAGCTTATTAGGGCATTTTCACCACCTCCGCTTCGCGTCCGGCAGTCAAAAATGAGTAATACACAATACGCTGTCTGCCACCTGCAGCGTGGCAGCGGTAATGACAGTGGAATGTCATGCCATATAGAAAGAAAGGATGCCAAGGGAAAGGTTTATGTGCCGGTCAATGCCGACGCAGACCGGACACATCTCAACCGTGAGTTGGTCAGATTTTCCGATGGCGTGTCCAATCGCACCGAGGCGATACAGCGCCGCATCGAGACCGTCGGGCTGCGCCGCAAAGTCAGCAAGAACCAGACAAAGGCAATACGCGTAATGCTGACCGGAACACATGAACAGATGATGAAAATTGCCAATGACGGCAAACTGGACTATTGGATCGATGCCAATCTCAAATGGCTAAAGGAGACCTTTGGTAACGAGAACCTTGTGTCCTGCGTTCTGCACATGGACGAAAAGACCCCGCACCTGCACGCCACAGTCGTGCCCGTTGTAACCGATGAGCGTATCCGCAGGAAGCGGGAGGGCTAAAAGAAATATGAAACGAAGTCCGGACCCCGTCTGTCGGCGGACGATGTGATGCGTCGTACCAAATTACATGAATACCAGAACAGCTATGCCAAGGCCATGAAACCGTTCGGTTTGCAACGTGGGATTGTCGGCTCTACCGCCAAGCATCAGACGAACTCGGAATATTACAGGCAGCAGGTAATCCAATATGAGGAAGACATTACCAGATTACAGGCAGACATTGAACGGGCAAAAGAAGGCAGAAGTACCGTACTGTCGTGGTTCGGCAAGGGAGACCTTGCTAAGGCAAAAAAGGAACTTGCGAACAAGGATGAGCTGATTGCCAAACTCAATAAACAGATTAAGGAACTTCAGGCAGAAAAGGTTCGATTGCAGGAACAACATAAATCAGAAATCGGGAAACTACGGAACGGCTATCAGAAAGAGATAGACGCGGCCATCCGCAGGGCGGAAACCGCCGAGCGACAGTCAAAAGAGAAAGATACAGTCATAGACAGGCAACGGAAGCAGATAGGCTTGCTTGACCGCAAGGTCAATCCGCAGCGTTACAGCCTGTCATCCGGTGCAAAACTTGTACGTACCAATGTCTCAAACTATCGGAATCCGTCACTCCACATCTGGACTCGGGTCGGAGAGGAACTTTTCGAGAACACTAAATTCCAAATAGACTATGATGTGGCCCAAAGGCATTTCAACGGACAAATCACGGACGAGGAGTTTGTCAATGCAGTATTCGAGCCGCAGGAACAGGTAAGCGCAAGACAAGCGGAGCTATTGGGAGCAGCGTTCACCCTTGCAGTCGGAGGCCCGGCACAAGTGCATGTCGGTACAGGAGGTGGAGAGGTGTCTTCGGATTTGCCGTGGAGCGAGAAGAAGCGTGATAATAATATGACTTCATTCAAACGAAAACGATAACAAATAGCGTTGTTTTGTAGGCAAACAATCTTTCTCACAAAAGAATTGCAGTTTTTCGAAGATTTTCTCGAGAATCTGCAATCCTTTTTGTATATTTGTGTCCAAATATTGACAATTCAAAAAGAAGACAATAGATAAGAGAAAAGTTTTATGGATAATAAATCTGTTATACTTCCTAAATGGATTGATAAAATTATCTTTGATGATTTTGAGGCTGTCTATGAACCATGCCCTATGGAGGTGGTTTATAATCCAGATCAACCATACGAATTTGTAAAATTATACCTAGGAACATATTTTCCTAGAAGTTTTGCGGAAGCTTATAGTATTATATCCTCTCTAATGACAAATGATAAATATAAACAATCATTGTATAATTTGCAGGAAATAAACGTGTTAGATTTTTGCTGCGGAACAGGTGGTGAAATTGTAGGCTTACTTGTTGCTTTAAGCGACAATCTTCCCAATTTAAAACGAGTAAATATAAATGCGTACGATGCAAATCCGGATGCAATATTATTTTTATATCATCTTACGGAGTTGATGGAAAAAGCACCAGAATTCAGACTTGAAATCCATATTAATCCTCAATGTATTTATATTGAATCTGAACTGGAAATACAGGATGTTATAAATATGTCAAATGTGCAGTATCATTTTATAATGTCGTTTAAGGCAATAAATGAGTTTGTACAACGTGGAACTTTTAATAAAAGTAATCCGTATGAATTGATAGTTTCGTATTTTTCTCCATTGCTTAAAGCCAATGGAGTCTTTATCATTTCTGATGTAACAACAAAAGTAGATAATGGTTTGTATTATCCACAAATGATGAATAGTGGAATAAATAGATTTTTAAAGAACTCACAGCAATATAAAAGTATCGTGCCAAATGCATGTTACCACCTCGAGAACCAATGTTCCGGTTGTTATATGCAAGATATTTTTCATGTATTCCACAGGGGAAAAAATAGTGATAGAAGTAAAATCGCATACAGAATAATTTGTAATAAATCATTTGCTCAGGAAGTAATGGCTGGATATACTCTAAAAACATGTCGTGCAATAAATCCGTTAGCAGATAAAAATATACCTTATGATTTATGGCACTAGATAATCTTACACCAGACAAAGACCAGCAGATAATCATCAATATGTCTGCAGAACGAACCGCAATAGTTAAGGGAATTGCAGGTTCTGGAAAATCGTTGACTCTTCTAAAGAAGGCCAAACAAGTTTCGACGCTAACTAGTTCCTATGCAATTATAGTTTATACAAAATCACTAAAACAATTTTTTGTTGACGAATTAGCTGAAATTGGACAAAACGAAGGCCATGTATATTATTTTGAAGAATGGAAACGTTCTTCAAAACCGCAATTCACATATATGTTCATAGATGAGTGCCAGGACTTTAATGCTGATGAAATTGCAGATTTTAAGGCTCATGGAAAATACTGCTGGTTTTTTGGAGATTCTAATCAATCAATAATGGAATTCCCAAACCATCCAGTCCAAAGTGTAGAGGAAACAGCTAAACAATTAGGAATTCATCCACAAGATTTGTGTATTAACCATCGTCTCACAATCGAAAATGCAAAGGTTGGTGAACATATACGTCCCGCATCTCGTTTGTCATTTGCATGTATCAAACATGGTCCAAAGCCACGTTTAATACAAACCACATCGCAACTTGATAAAATTATAGAATACGTTAATAATGGTTTAATAGATGTGGGTATTCTTGTGTATTATAACGATCAAGTTACTATGATTCGGGACTATTTTGTGTCAAAAGGCATACCTGTTCAATGGAAAACACACGATTATATGGATATAGATTTCAAATCAACAAGTCCTAAAATAATTACTTGGCACTGTGCTAAGGGATTACAATTTAATGATGTATTTATTCCATGCTGTGGGCTTAATGAATTCAGGAACTATGTTTACTGGAATATAGAACCAATGACTGAAAAAGAGTCAGCATTATATGTAGCAACAACACGTCCGTTGGAAAATCTTTATCTTTTATATACTGATAATCTAGCACCCAGATTGCCAGCACCTGATTCCCATATCTATGCAGGGAATGAGACTGATGCCAATGGACCATTCTAAATATATACTTTATGAAATTCTATATACCGACATCAAGTTTAAATATGGACAATCTACTTCAGTCTGAATGTATTTTGCCTATATCACATTATGTTCAACGGCTAAGTGGGTATAAATTATATGAACAAATAGAGGAACTTCGGCCTTTTAACGCTATCGTATTATTTAAATATCCAGTTCAATTTACTATTAACGACGTTGGACGCTATAACTATCCAGTGCTTATTGAGTTTGAAGATGATGTACAAACTCAAGATTTTTATGAAAACGAAATACAAGATGGTGTTTGTATTTGTTCTCATACTCTGAATCTGACTCCTACAAATTGCTGTTTCTATTTTTTCTCTGAGCAAGCATATAAAATTACTTTAGTAAATACCCGAAGTAATAAATCCATCAAATACTATAATAATTATTCTATAGTCCCAAATGCCAATAAGTTTAAAACAAGACCACTTCCGAAACTTACGTCTATTTCACATTATGAAGTAGGAGTATTTGAAGATGGAATTATTGATAAACAAAAGGGCGTATTATATGCATATCTCTTAGGAGAGCAGAAATCTGTTAATCATGATTTAGCGGTACAATTAAGGCTTACTCAAGATATATACAACATATTAACCAGTCTTATTTCTACTCCTTCATCTATAACTGTTTTTGGTGAGAAATTATCTTTTTTGTTAGATGAATATAAGAAAATTGATTTAACAGAGAGGAATAGTACAGAACAATTTGAAGTTAACTTGAAGAATGAATTGGGAAACAGATTTTATTTCCTTAAAGGATGTTTAATAGGATTTCTCAAGAATATAAATTGTTGGGATTATATATTCACCTCTTTATGCAAAAAATGGGGATGTTATTTTCTCCCCCAAGTTCCGGAGCTACATACTAAAGATGATTATTTAAGGCTTCGATCTGACATAGAAAAGAGAACAGCATATGCAGTTGATGTCTTACAAAAAAGTCTACCCCCATCTACTTTGAATGATATTTCAATGAATGGAAATACTATTTCAATTTCTAATGCTCCATTAGTTAATGCCGTTATCGATTATGTAATAAAAAATAAACAAACAGTAGAAAAGTTATATGCTAATCGCCTTGGTTTTTATATGGGAGTGATGGAGACCATTGTACCTATATTAAAGGGACAAATAGGTGAAATCAATTGGAAGAAGTCTAAAGAACGAGCATACATAAATGATTTACATGCATTTATTAACGATCCGGCCATCCATTTTGAAATAAATAGAATTGATAACATTGAACTCAAATCTATAGCTGCATTTATATTAAAAGGCCAAAGTTACAATGATTGTATGGCTTTGTGCAAAATGGCAGAATTTGAAAATTATCGTTATATTCTTTCCTTGTGGGGTAGCTTATGTGGTTATATGGAAATGAATAAGGAGGCATTATCCGATATTCTCAACATGTCAACATATTCACTCGTATATAAAAAATTATATGGGAAAAACATGGGAATCTTGTCTCATGATATTGCCAATTCAGAATCTTTTATTAATTGCAGCTCAGAAGAAATTGAAAAACGATCTTGTAAGTTTTCAAAGGAAGAATTATCTTTTATTCTAAAATCAGTAAACTTCAAGGAAGTCACTCAATTGGTAAATAAATTAGAATCGTTTTTATCCGTTTCATCAAAACCTATAAACGAGTGTTTTGAAGATGCTATTAATGAAACGCTATCGAAGAGAGCTAAGAAACAAAAAGAGTTAGCTTGGTTGTCCTTAAAAATCTATCAATCTGTAGATAATTATGATGCATTTTGCACAATATTAGAAAAGAACAACTTGTCTAAAACTGTACAAAAAAATATTTTGAGACATTTTGGTCATAACGAAGAGAAGAAAGGCAAAATCAAAATAAAGAAACAGGATACTCCTTTGTTATTTCCCGAAATGAATAAAGCAACTTCTATAACCCAAAGCATATCAAATCGTTTGCCTAACATTCCGTCCTTTGTAGGATTAGATAAGAATGTATTAAGACGTCTCGAACAAAATTGGTCATTTACAGCATCAAAATATCCTAGCAACAAAGAAGAGCACATTCGTTTCTTTATAAATCTTTGCAAGAAAGAAGGCTTTTCAGGAAATGCAAAAGGACCAACGTCCTTAACATATGTGTTTACACAGGAAATGGCATCTAAAGTTGAAAAAGAATTATTAATATACTATGATATTAGATAAAATTACAATAAAGAATGACTCTGGTATGATTGTAGAAGCAACAGCTCCTGTTATTATTTCAGCAAGTCGTTCTACAGACATACCAGCTTTTTATGCCAAATGGTTTTTCAACCGTTTGACAAAAGGTTATTGTGTATGGTACAATCCGTTCAATCAACAGCCAATGTACATTTCTTTTAAGAATTGTAAGGTTATTGTTTTTTGGACAAAGAACCCCAAACCGATATTGCCATATTTGCACAAACTTGATGAACGTAGAATTCATTATTATTTTCAATTTACTCTTAACGATTATATAAATGAAGGATTTGAGCCAAATGTCCCGTCTATTGAAGAAAGAATCGAAACATTTAAGCAATTATCTCAAATGATAGGTAAAGAGAGAGTGATATGGAGATTTGATCCACTTATAATCACTTCATCTATAAGCCCAAGAGAGTTGCTTAAAAGAATATGGAATGTCGGCAATAAACTGAAAGGATATACTGACAAGTTGGTTTTCAGCTTTATAGATGTAAAAGCATATCGAAAAGTTCAAAATAATCTCGTAAAAGAAACAATGTTCTTTACGAAAGAGGATGTTGAAAATGCAGAAGCAAACCATGCTCAGCGAATAGAAATTGTTGAAGGTCTTCAGAAAATTCGATCCATTTGGAAAGAACAAGGATGGAATGTTGAAATGGCAACTTGTGCAGAAGATATAGATTTAGAGTCTTATGGCATAGAACATAATCGTTGTATTGACGGAGAACTTATGAAACGCATATTCTCTGACGATAAAGAATTAGTTTATTATCTTCATACATTGAAATGGCCGGAAAGAGATATGTTTGGAGAACTTCCGCCAATCCCCCAGAATACGAAAAATGTTAAAGATTCCGGACAACGCAAGGTTTGCGGATGTATGGTGAGTAAAGATATTGGAATGTATAATACTTGTCGTCATTTCTGTGTATATTGTTATGCCAACACAAGTAAAAAAATGGTAATGGACAATATGAGAAAGCATTCTGATGAAAGTGAAAGTATTATTGAATAAGTGTGTCAGTGTAATCCAAAATGCATAAATAGATCAATGTTAGAACTTGAACTACAACAATATCTACATCGTGAATATCCGCAAGAAAATACTTATTGCGAGTGGAAGGAATTTAAGAATTTGAAGAACTCATTCTGCGGGGACGAGAAAGATGATGTCATTTCGTATGTGTCTGCCATTGCCAATATGGAAGGTGGACACTTGGTGATTGGTGTACACGATAAAACATTGAAGATTGTCGGAACGGACACATACAATTATGATAAGCAAAAAGCAATACTGCGACTGACAGAAAGATGCGTAAATCTTTCAACAGAAGGCTTGGATATAGATGAGTTCATCACAGATGATACCAATCGTAAAGTATGGGTTATCCATATTCCTAAACATCTACCTAAGCGCCCTGTGTTTGCGCATAATAAGGCATGGCAGCGAATTGAGGATTCTCTCGTAGAAATGACTACTGAACGCATGAGTGCAATTCTTGATGAACCTATTTTCAGCGAAACGGATTGGTCCGCACAAATCGTACCTGATGCTACGATTGATGACCTTGATGAAGTTGCCATAGCTAAAGCTCGTATGATGTTCAAGAAAGTACATAGCCGAATACCTGAAGCCGAAGTAAATGCATGGACTGTGGAAACATTCTTGAGCAAATGTGGCATAATGAAGAACGGAGGAATTACTCGTGCCGCAATAATCCTTCTTGGTAAATATGAAGCTGCTTTCAAGTTACGTCCGGCTGTTGCACAAGTGACTTGGACAAGGCGGGATGAAAAGCAGGATGTAGTGGATTACGAACACTTCACCGTGCCATTTATATTAACCGTAGATGAGATTTTATCAAAGATTGAAAATCTGACAATGCGTGAAATGCCAGGAGGTACACTCTTCCCTGACACTATGAAGCAATACGATGACTATACCATCCGCGAAGCACTTCATAATTGTATTGCACATCAAGACTACACGATGCAGCAGCGAATCAATTTCGTGGAAAATCCGACATACCTCTATTACTCCAATGCAGGGAGTTTTATTCCTGGCACGTTGGAGAATGCTTTAACGAATGAGGAACCTCAAGCATATTTTCGCAATGAATGTCTTTGCAGGGCAATGGTTGATTTCAACATGATAGATACAGTAAGTAGGGGCATAAAGAAGATGTTCAATGAACAATGGCGTCGCCATTTTCCAATGCCTGATTATGAAATTGACGCTAAAAATAGAAAAGTATCGGTACGCATTTATGGCAATGAGATAAATGAACAATATACCAACTTGCTCAAAACAGACAACTCATTGACCTTGTGGGATTGCATATCATTAGATGCCATCCAAAAGGGCAGAACCATTCATGAGGACATTGCGCATGATTTATTGAACAGAGGGCTCATTGAGGGCGAAGCCCCCAATTATACAATCTCTTTAGGGATTGCTAAAGCTACTCGTCAACTGCAAGGTTACACCAAGCAGAAAGGACTTGATAAGGAAAAAATCAAACAGATGATTTTGCAGTATCTTAAGAATGCTGGTACAGATGGAGCCAAGCGTGATAGCATTTATGAGTACGTCAAAGACGTAATGCCGCAAGTCAAGACAAACGAACAGCAATTGAGACTATTAGGGGATATACTTAGTGCGTTAAGTGCCGATAAACTTATTTATGCAAAAGGGCGGATATGGTTCTTAAAAGAATAGTCATAACGGAAGATTATGACGGTTTATCCCAATTATAGCGGAATTTATAACGGATTTCGTCATATTATAGCGGATAATGAAATCCGATTAACTCATGTCAAATTCGTAAATTGAAGAAGTATGTTATTAGGAGAAAGAATAAAAGAGTTAAGAGAGCAACACGGAGTACTGCAAAGACAATTAGCAGCCTTGCTTGAAATAGATACTCCGATGTTCAGCAAAATAGAGCGCGGTGACAGACGTGCCAAACGAACACAAGTAATACAATTGGCTGAATATTTCAAGGTAGATAAGAATGAACTTCTCACTCTGTGGTTAGCAGACAAAGTATTAGATGCGGTAGAGGATGAAGATGAATTAAAACACGATGCGATAGAGGTCGCACAAAAAAGAATAGGCTAATACTTACAATTGTCGGGAACTATATGGTATCATAATAATCTAATTTCCGACATTATTATTTGATACTCAAATTACTAAATTGCAATATTCGGTTCAAGCGTGGAACTGATAAACAAACTTTATCAAAACGAGCATAAGCATAAAGTCGGGGTGGACGGATGGACGGCGGAACAGCATCTTGCACACCGCAAAAAGTATGCTCTGGACATACTCGGGGAAATAAAAGATGTGCTTGATGAAATAGAAGAACGGGGGGACTTGTTACCCAAGAGCGAACTAAGGGAGCCATTACCTATCTTCGCAATGAGTGGAATGCCGTAGTGGACATCTTCAACTATGGTGACACTTTCCTGGACAACAATATAGTTGAACGGATGAACCGGTACATATTCCTGTCAAGAAAAAACTCATTGTTCTTCGGCAGCCATAAGGGTGCCGAACGGGGCGCCATACTCTACACGATAGCACTCACTTGCAGGATGCATAAAGTAAATCTGTTTAAGTATCTCACGGATGTGATAAACAGAACCGCAGAATGGCAACCAAACACGCCACTGGAAAAATATAGGGAACTCCTGCCTGACAAATGAGAAAAGGAGAATAGCTAAACAAGGCTTATTAAACTTTTTATTCTACCACACTATATAGAACCGCGGAGACGCTTACATAGTGATTGACAAGGTATGGGATTACATCAACCAGCCTGCCAGCAATTCGCTTCTGCATTACAATGACGGCTCTTATATATTCGATATACCATCTTTCAACAAGGGGGCAATCAGAGAGGCGATATTGAATGCTTGTTGCCACCGCTCAATGTTGATTCAGAGCGATGTTGTCATCAAGCAATATCCCGATAGTATAACCATTACCAATGCTGGTGGTTTTCCGTCCGGAGTGGATATGAACAACATTTTGACAGTGAACAGCGTTCCGCGCAGTAAACTGATGAGCGAGATATTGCAGAAGACAGGATTGGTGGAGCGTTCCGGTCAGGGAGTGGATAAAATGTTCTACAACTGTATTACTGTGACGTGCTAAGTTGTGTATGTGATTGTTTTACTGACTATTACAAAAAAAAGTAATAATCTGATTGAACCTGCTGTTTCGTCAGCAGTAGCCTACGGCAGGTGCATAACCAGTAATGGTCTTGTACTAAGCTGCTCGGACAATGAAGCCCTTCCGAAAGGAGAAGTTTGAACCGTGAGGGGAAAGCAACTGCTATTAGTGTCATATAGTAGGGGAGCTAGGCTGGATGGTATGAATAACAAATGTGAACTGTTGCTTAAACATCGTGATTGTAGAAAAGCCAAAGACTACTGACAGGCTTTACCAAAAGGTATGCAGTCGGTTAATCCTTTGCCGAGCAACTGAATGTCTTTGAATTGCTGGCTTTGTACAAAATGGCAATGAGGGATTGCGAGGGGCTTGATGAAAAGATTTTATGAAAATTGTCGGAAGAAAACCTTATCGGTTACGAAAACAGCTCTCATCGCTTGTCCGAGGAGTATCGGAATGAGTCTGCTGAAAGATTGAAAGGAATGAATATGAATTACCTCAAGTTGGTTTCAGGCTGTTTTCATAAAAATGGTTATATAAATCGTTCTTTTCTCAAAAAGGTATTTCAAGACATGTTGTCCGAAAAACAAATTAGAGGCTTGATTTCAAAGATGAAAAATGCAGGGATTATACAGAAAGATGGTGCAGGCAAATATACCCGTTATGTAAAAGCACCGGATTTTCCATCGTTTGTCTAGGGCCGCAAGAATCAATTTTAGGGCCGTAAGATTTCAACTGTCTGTTTATCAGCTTATTTGATTAGGGAAACAAGGGGCTTGATAAGGCAAAGATTCAGCAAATGATAATACAATATTTGCAGAATGCAGGTTCCTCAGGAGCAAAGCGTGATGCCATTTTTGAATATTTGAAAGAGGCATTACCCCAGAATAAGACCCAAGAGCAACAAGAGCGTATGATTGGCAATATTCTTTCTGAGATGAAAGAGATTGGATTGATTCATCCCGAAGGTCGGACATGGTTTTTGGGGTCGTAATTCATCAATTATAGCTGAAATATGACTATTTATAACTGTCAAATGAGATTATAACTTAAAAGTAGTCAAATCCTTGGTTTAATCAAGAAATTGGCTACTTTTATATCAGAGTTGTTTGACAAAGCATAATGCAGAAGATTAGTGCAACACCGCTGTCGCCAAATCGTTACTAACAACTTTCTACCATAGTATTTGCTATTTGTGTATCAATCAGATACGGAATAATTGATTATCCGTTGCAATGATAAACAATTTTTGCGAACGAGAGATTATAAGTCATAAGATAATGTTTGTATAGCCCACTTATATACAACTCTACCGTTTTGATGCAGTTTGTTATTGGAAATAACTTCTTCATCATTGATAGAATTTTTTTGACTGGTTAGATAGAGGTCTTTTCCAAATTCTCCATTCGTTTCTGTTATTGTTTCCAATAATCTTGCTGTCCACTAAAAATGTGGATAATATTGAAAAGTTCCACAATAAAATAAAGTTGGTTCAGAACCAGCAAGTCCATGACAATATTGTAGGTACCAACCAGTAGGAATTCTAAGATTAATATTTCAATAGAATGTTATTTGTATTTACATCAGAATATCATCTGTAGTAATTCTTATTCCGAATATATCAATGTATATAACTGTTTATCAATGCTGTACAATTCAAATATATTTGAGACTGAGAAATAAAAAACATTATTCAGACATCAAATATCTGCTATTTTGACAGATTTTATAGAGAAAAGCCTCAAAATTACATCAAGGGACAAAATTTTGTCCCTTGATGCCACGCTGAAGGACAAACGAGGGACAAAAGTTGAAAAAATCAGAGATATTACATTTTCTGACTTAGTATTTGCTTCTATTATGTATATATCTATCAGTTGGTTATATAGATAATTGATAATCAGTAGGTTAAGCTATTTTCCTATGCAACATGTAGATATAATTGATAATCAAAAACTTATATTTTAAACGGTAGAAAAGTATTTTTTAAACCAATAATGGTTATTTTTGAACCTGAATTTACTGTTCCTACGTTTATTCTTCAACATAAAATTAGAACTATAGAAAATCTAGATTTTCCAACTGAAGTCCACCAGTTTTCTATCTACTTACAAAGGTACAAATAATACGTGAGTTTTTCGCCTAGTATGTCAACTAAATGCAAGAGAGTTTCGCGAATATTGTTTTACTGAACAAAGGGAAAAATAAAACTATTTTCTCTTTTCCCTTTATTTGACTTTACTTTAATAGACGTATATATGAATACGGTAGTAAAGTCAAGGCGTTTTCCACTATTAACGCAATATATAAAGTTCATCATAATTCAAGAAAATGTCAATTCTATCATTTTTTTGAATTATACCATCAATAATTTATTATATGTTCAAATATAATAGTATATTTGTGACAGTAATGTAATAGTTATGGAACGTAAACTTTTGAATCGTATAAAAGTTATTCTTGCCGAAAAAGGTAAAACTAATAAATGGCTTTCTGAACAGTTAGGAAAAGACCCTGCAATTGTTTCAAAATGGGTGACAAATACTTCACAGCCCAATGTGGAAATGTTGATTCAGATAGCTAAATGCTTGGAAGTAAAGGTTGATGATTTATTAAGAACCGAGTAATTATGGAAAATGAAACAGGTTATGTATATATATTGACAAACCCGAGTTTTAGAGAAGATTGGGTCAAGATTGGTAAAAGCTCACGTCCTGTAGATGTCAGAAGCAAAGAACTTGATAATACTGCTGTGCCTTTACCTTTTGAGATTTATGCAACTCTCAAAACAACCAAATATGCTAAAGTTGAGAGACAGATACATAAACAGATTGATCGTCTGACAGATTTGCGTATAAGACAGAATCGTGAGTTTTTCAATATAGCTCCATCTGTCGCTTTGGATATTATGCGTGATATTGCAGATTTGCTAGATGACGCCGAGCTATATGTGTATGTTGATGGGAAGCCTGTTGTCAGCAAAAGTAAAGATGAAGATAAGAAGATAGAGGCTGAATCTAAAGAAAAACAACGCAAGACCCAAAAGCCTCCGTTTAAGTTTCATATGATTGGCTTGAATGTAGGGGATACGATTGTTTTTGATCCACTTCGAATACCTGTCAGAATTGCCAGTGATGATAAAATTGAGTATGATGGCCGTCTGTATAGCCTCTCTGCATTTACAGCTAATTTCTTGCCAGAAGAAAAGCAGAATACATCGGGAGCATATCAAGGTCCTAAATATTTCAGTTATAATGGTAAGGTGTTAAGTGAATTGAGAAAGGAAAAGGACAGCATTAAAAAGTAAATTATATATGATAAATATACGAAAACTTGAAGCAGAACTTTGGGAATCGGCTGACCTGTTGAGACAAGGCAGCAAACTGACAAGTAACCAGTATTGCATGCCGGTTTTGGCTTTGCTGTTTCTCCGTTATGCTTATAGCAGATATAAATTGGTGGAAGCAGAGATATTGAAAGATCGTCCTTCGCGCGGAGGAAGAGTAATGCCTGTTGAGCCAAGCGATTTTGAAGCAAAAAGCGCACTTTATCTCCCTCGGGAAGCTCAGTTTGATTTTCTTGTCAATTTGCCGGACAATATCACTTCTGCCGGACTGAGAAACAAGGACGGTCAGCCGGTGAATTCATTGGGTGAAGCCGTAAACAACGCCATGCAATTGGTGGAAGAGCAAAGCGAACAGCTTACAGGTGTATTGCCCAAGACATATACGATGTTCGCCGATGATTTGCTCCGTGAATTGCTGCGCATTTTCAATAATAAGACAATTGATGAAATAGGTGGCGACATAATAGGTCGAATATATGAATATTTTCTTTCAAAATTTGCGAAAGCTGTAGCCAGTGACGATGGGGTTTTCTTTACTCCAAAGTCTTTGGTGAAAATGCTGGTCAATGTGCTGGAACCGGAACAAGGCGTAATGTTCGATCCTGCATGCGGTTCGGGCGGTATGTTTGTTCAGACCGGTGATTTCGTAAATGCAGCAGGAATGAACGCCAATACGCAGATGACATTCTTTGGTCAGGAAAAAGTGGAATACAACGCCCAGCTCTGTTTGATGAATATGGCTGTTCATGGTCTTAACGGACGTATTGTGTCTGGCGATGAAGCCAATTCGTTCTATCATGATGCGTTCAATCTCGCAGGCAAATGCGATTATGTGATAGCCAATCCTCCTTTCAATGTGGATAAGGTAAAATCGGAGTCGGCTTTCAGTGCGGGCCGCCTTCCTTTCGGACTGCCTGGTGTCAATGCCAAAACCAAGGAGGTGGGCAATGCCAATTATCTTTGGATTAATTATTTTTACGCTTATCTTAATGAGCGTGGACGTGCCGGTTTTGTCATGGCAAGTTCAGCTACCGACAGTTCCAACAAGGACCGCGACATCAGGGAGCAGTTGGTAAAGACCGGACATGTGGATGTAATGGTCAGCGTAAGGAACAACTTTTTCTACACATTGTCATTGCCTTGTTCACTGTGGTTTTTCGACAAGGCTAAACGGGAAGAAAACTGCGACAAGGTGCTTTTTATAGATGCCCGTAAATATTATACAGTTGTTGACCGCACTCTGAACGAATGGACTGAATGGCAGCTGCTCAATTTGCAGGCAATCGTCCATCTTTACCGTGGAGAAACAGATAAATATCAGGCATTATTGGAAAAATATAATCATGATATAAGCGAGGCAGTAAATTCTATTTCGGAAGAAGCTTTGCCATTTGTTTCTCTTCTTGACAGCGACACTGCCTGTCAGTTCAACAGTTCATTGGTATGGCTTAATAGCCCGTGGAACAACTATGATGAATTATCCAGGAACTTGAACAGACAGATAGAGCAGACTAAGAGCTGCGTCAAGTTGGCGGAAGAAAGACTGAAAAAGCGTGAGCTAAAACCCATGAGGCTGGCAGGAGATAAATTCTGCAAAGTGCTTGAGGAAATTCTGATGATTATAGAAGAACACGAATGGCTGACCGGAAAATTCGGTAAAGGCGAGTATAACGACATTGCCGGGCTCTGTAAGATTGTCACTCTGGACGAAATCGAGGAAAAGAACTATTCGCTCACACCGGGTGCCTACGTTGGTGTTCCGGAAGCAGAAGACGACGGTGTGGATTTTCACGAACGTATGAATGAAATCCATGCGGAACTGGCAAAGCTTCATGAAGAAGCAAATGTGCTTATGAAGGAAATATTAAACGACTGGGAGACGCTGAAATGAGCATGAACAATAAGACGGAAACATTGCTTTCCCTGCTGGATGAATATAAAGCATTGGGCATTGCGGAGCAGATAGACTACAACAAGTTCTATCTGTATTCCCTTATTACCCATTCCACAGCCATTGAGGGCAGCACAGTCACTGAAATAGAAAACCAGTTGCTTTTCGATGAAGGTATCACGGCAAAAGGCCGTAGCCTGCAGGAGCAGATGATGAATTTGGATTTGAAAGCTGCATACGAACTGTCAATGAAGCTTGCCAAGGCGCATGCTGATTTTTCTGTCGATATGTTAAAAGGCTTGTCTGCTTTGGTGATGAAAAACACGGGTGGAGAATATAACACAGCAAGCGGTAGTTTTGACTCGTCGAAGGGAGAGTTGCGTTTGCTTGGTGTTACAGCTGGTGTAGGAGGAAGTTCCTATATGAATTTCCGGAAAGTTCCTGCCCAATTGGAGGAGTTTTGCCGATATATAAACAGTCAGCGAAAGGAACTGCTGAGTACAGACGATGCAATCTCCAAATATAGGCTCAGTTTTGAAGCTCATTACCAGCTTGTCACCATTCATCCTTGGGTAGACGGAAACGGACGCATGTCAAGGCTTGTGATGAACCATTTGCAATATGAATTCGGTTTGATTCCTTCGAAAGTAGTCAAGGATGATAAGGCAGAATATATCCAGTCGCTTATTGATGCACGAGAACAGGAAACGCTTCTTCCTTTCTATGAATTTATGTTCGACGAACATATTCGGAACATAAGTAAAGAGATTGAAGCATACAAGAAGTCACAGGCTGCTGACCTGATAAAATCGGTATCTGACCCGATAAATGATATATCTGACCCGATAACAGAACGCTTGTATCAGGCTATTCTAAAGAATAATAAACTGAATTATGCTGAATATGGAGCGTTGTTGAGCGTATCGGAAGCAACTATTAAACGCCGTTTGGGTGAGTTGAGGAAAGTTGGGATGATTGTGCGTATGGGTAGTAATAAGAGCGGATATTGGGAAGTGGTAAGTTTGAAGGATAGAAAGGAGGGGAAGGTATGAAAAAGATAGTAACAATAGGCGAATTAGGAATTATAATTACAGGAAATACTCCTCCAAGAAGTAATCCTAAACTATATGGTAATTACACCCCTTTTATTAAGGCAACTGATATTTCTGAAACTGAAAAATATACTTATCATCCAGAAGAATATTATTCGGAAGAAGGATATAATAAGTATATAAAAAGCTTGATTCCTAAAGGTTCAACTTGCGTTGTTACTATTGGAAGTATTGGTAAAAAGATGACAATGGCACATTGTGACCTTTTTATTAATCAAGCGATGAATGCAATAATACCTAATGAAAATTTTGATAATGAATATGTTTATTATGCAGTAAAGAATATTCTACCAAATATCAAAATGTTAGATTCGGGAACGGCTTCAGGAAGAGAAAATGTATCTAAATCTGCCTTTTCTAAAATGCAAATACTGATTGAAGATAATATAATTACTCAAAGACGTATTGCAGAAATCCTTTTCAGATATGATTCCTTAATAGAAAACTACCAAAAACAGATTAAGTTATTGGAAGAATCAACACAGCGTCTCTATAAAGAATGGTTTGTTGATTTACGTTTTCCAGGGCATGAGAATACTAAGATTGTGGATGGGATACCGGAAGGATGGGAGAAAATGTGTTTAGGAGACCTTGTTTGTTTTAAGCGAGGTAAAACAATAACAAAGAAAGAAATAATTGAAGGTAATATACCTGTCGTTGCAGGTGGTATTGAACCAGCATATTATTGCAACAAATCGAATACAGGAAATCGTGTTATAACAATTAGTGCATCAGGTGCAAATGCAGGATATACACGTATGTATTTTGAAAAAATTTGGGCATCAGATTGTTCTTTTATTGATTGCTCTATGACGAACTATTTTCATTTTGTTTATTGTTATCTTATTGCAAATAAAATTGCAATTGATAATTTGCAAAAAGGAGCAGCTCAGCCACATGTATATCCTAAAGATATAAATGCATTAGCACTGTGCTGCCCACACAACGATATTCTTGATAGTTTTGAATCTAAGATATCATATTATTTTGATTTGATATCTTCGTTACAAAAACAAATCCATAAACTCACCGAAGCCCGCGACCGCCTGCTTCCCAAACTGATGGGTGGAGAAATAGAAGTATAAAATCTAAAATTGAAATATTATGCAAGATATAACAATAAAAAATTTCCGATGCTACGAAGAAAAAAATATGGAATTTCGGAGAGGAGTAAATTTGCTGATAGGAGATAATTCTGTTGGTAAAACTTCGTTATTGCACGCCTGTAACTTAGTAGTAAATGCTTTTTTCTCTGGTTATAGCGATGAAAACACTGTATGGAAAAGTGTGGATGACAACGATTTCCGTGAAATGGGAGTTGCAGAATTACCCATTGAAATTATATTTCATCCCAATGAACAAGATTATCCCATTATACAAACACAGTCTGGTAACAATTATTCTTTAGACCCAAATGTAGAGCTGAAGATAGAAAAAAAGTCTAAAAAGAATTCTCGTAATCTTACAACAGGTTTAAAGGCATTAAGAGATTATGCCACTGTTTGTAATCATTCTTCTCATATACTACAAGAAGATAAAAGTGTTCTACAAGTAAACGTATTGCCTGTATATGCTTGTTTTACTACGGAAGATATCCATTCAGTGCGTAAGTTTGATAAGAATAAATTTAACAAATACAATCACAAACCTTCATTTGGGTATTTTGAGTGTTATGATTGTAGAGGATTGTTTGAGTGTTGGATAAAACGTTTGCTTGTACTTAAAGAAGCTCAAAGAGGTGAAGAAGAAATTAATTCCGTAAGAAATGCCATCATTGAAGCATTAGGCCCTACAGGGTGTAATATTATCAATGATATGGCTATACGACATAATGAGCGCAAGGTATATTTCATGTTTGTTGACGGACGCGAATCTGAATCCGCATTACTTTCCGACGGTTACCGTCGTTTGGTGAATATCGTGATGGATATTGCTTTCCGTTGTGCTTTACTTAATAAATCTATGTTTGGCGCCCAGTGCTACAAACATACGCATGGCACTGTCATTATTGATGAGATTGATGAACATCTGCATCCGGCTTTGCAAGTCCGTGTGCTGAAAGCATTGCAAGATACTTTCCCGAAAATTCAATTTATAATAAGTACGCATGCTCCTTTGGTTATGTCGTCAGTTGAACCAAGAAAAGATGAAAACGGTAATGATATCAATGTGGTTTATAAACTGGAATATGTTGATGGAACATATACGCATAAGGAACTGGATATATATGGAATGGATGCTTCGACAATTATTGAAACATACATGGGACAACCATCAAGAGACTTGCGAACACATGACAAGATTAAAGCTATCTTAGATTTAATAGACAAAGGTGATATTCAGGCTGCAAGAAACTCATTGAAGGAGTTGGAGCAAAATATAGCATGTGGCGATCCTGAATTAACAAGAATTGAAGCATTAATCTCGTTTATGGAATAAACAAGCCTTATGATTCTGATTACAAAAAATAAAGAGCCGAAAGAGTGGACTGAGTATAGAAATACTCCAGGAGTAGATTATCAGGCTATTCCAGAGTTAGTCCAATCGCTTTTGAAGGAACAGGGATATATATGCGCCTATTGTATGCGAAGGATACCAACGAAAGACAAAATATATAAAAAAGATGGAGTAAACTTTGTCTATACTAATGAGGACCATCGCGTTGAGCACATCAAAAGCAGAGAACAACATGACGACTTAAAACTGGATTACACGAATATGGTGGTTTGTTGTCCCGGTCATATTGGAGCGCAAGATCACTGTGATAGATTAAAAGGACCAAAGGATATTTCGTTTAGTCCAATTGATAAACAATTTATTGAGACGATCAGATACAGTTCTAATGGAGAAATATCTTCAACAAATGATGTGTATAATAATGAGATGAAAGATGTTCTTAATCTGAATACAGAACTGCTGCGTAGGAATAGGTTTTTAATGCTGACCGAGGTTATCAGTCAAATCAATTCAACTTGTAAAAAAGGGAAAAACTGGGATAAGAGAACTCTGGAATTGTTTTTAAAGAAATACAGTGAAAAGTATTCCGAGAAAGACGAAGAAGGAACAAAGGAAAAATATTATCCATATTGCGGTATTATTATTCGGTATTTACAAAAGAAACTACGTACTTTAGATTAAAACTAATTTGAATTAAATCATGTCAATAGACTACAGCGAAGACCGACTCATACAGAAAAGTGCCGCCGAGTTAATGGAAACAGAACTTGGTTGGACTTCTGTTTATGCATACGACAAAGAGGTATTGGGAGAAAACGGTACACTTGGCCGTAACAGTTTCCATGAAGTATTGCTTACACAGCGATTCAGACTTGCCTTGAAAAAGCTGAATCCGTGGATAAACGACAAGCAGATTGCAGAAGCTATTGAAAGAATGACGGAACATATGAGCAGTCAGACTCTGATGCAGATAAACGAACAGAAATATCAGTTTATCCGTGATGGCATACCTGTAACACGCATAAAACAGGACGGCACATCGGAAGAAATAAAAGCTGTAGTCATAGATTTCGAAAATGCCGACAATAATGACTTTCTATGCGTCAGGGAACTTTGGGTTTATGGTGCCCTATATAGGCGCAGAGCGGATATTGTGGGATTTGTAAACGGCATACCATTATTGTTTGTCGAGCTGAAAAACCACAATGTTGAAGTGGAAAATGCTTTTAATGAGAATTATCGGGATTATCTGGACACCATACCGCAGTTGTTCTATCATAATGCCTTTATCATTTTCAGTAACGGATTGGAAGCCCGTGTCGGTACCATTGATTCTAAATGGAAATTTTTCCATGAGTGGAAACGACTTACAGAATTGGATCATGGAAACATAGAGCTTCCGACTATGCTGCGTGGTATCTGTAAAAAAGAAAATTTCCTTGACCTGCTGGAAAACTATATCTTGTATGACCACTCTGACGGAAAAACGGTGAAAATTATGGCACGAAACCATCAGTATCTGGGAGTGAATCAAGCTGTGGAAATGTACAGAAACCGTGAATATGTAAACGGAAAACTAGGAGTTTTCTGGCATACACAAGGAAGCGGCAAGAGCTATTCCATGCTGTTCCTTGCTTGTAAAATCAGACGGAAATTTGCGGGTTCGCCAACTATCGTAATCCTGACCGACCGAGAAGAATTGAACAAACAAATCAGTGACACATTTGAGAATTGCGGTGTGCTTGGGAATGTGAAAGCCAAAAGTTTCATTGCAAGCAGCGGGGATGACTTGATAACGAAGCTGAAAGGCAATCCTTCGTTCATATTCTCCCTGATTCAGAAATTCAACAAGCCTGATGCCGAACCAATTTATCCTGATCATGATATTATTGTAATTAGTGATGAAGCGCATCGTACGCAGAATGGAGTATTCGCAGAAAATCTTCTGCATTTGCTACCTACAGCCAACCGTATCGGATTCACCGGTACACCTTTGCTACGTGATGACAATATAACTGCCAGAACTTTTGGTGGATATGTCAGTATATACGACTTCAAACGTGCCGTTGACGATAAGGCTACAGTGCCGTTATATTACGAGAACCGTGGCGAACGTCTGAAGGAGTTGAAGAATCCGGAAATCAACGAAGAAATTGCTGCTGTTTTGGAACAGGCTGGTGAAATTGATGCTTCGCAACAGACAAAACTAGAACGCGAATTTGCCAAAGAGGTACATTTGCTGACAGCACCGAAACGCCTCAGAATCGTTGCGAAGGATTTTGTGCGCCATTACAGTGACTTGTGGACTTCGGGAAAGGCCATGGTGGTGTGTTATAACAAGGTGACTTGCGTACGCATGTACAACTATGTCCAGGAATATTGGCAGAAAGAAATAGAGGCTTTGAAAAAACAGATATCCAAATCCATGTATCAACAGGAAGTACAGGAGCTGAAACGTAAGCTGGAATGGATGCAACAAACGGAAATGGCTGTTGTCGTTTCGCAAGAGCAGAACGAAATACAGGCATTCCGGAAATGGGGACTTGATATTTTGCCACATCGCGAAAAAATGGAGAAACGCGAGCTTGACAAAGAGTTCAAAAACACAGAGAATCCATTGCGTGTGGTATTTGTCTGTGCCATGTGGCTGACCGGATTTGATGTCAAGTCGCTTTCATGCCTTTATATTGACAAACCCATGAAAGCCCATACGTTGATGCAGACTATTGCACGTGCAAATCGTGTGGCTGACGGTAAAGACAATGGCTTGATCATAGATTATATAGGAATTGTAAAGGCTCTTCGTAAAGCATTGGCAGATTATACAGCCAGTCCGGAAGGTGGAGCCGGTAGCAATGATCCGACAATTGACAAACAGGAGCTGATTAAGCATGTGGCAGAGACAATCTCTGCGGCTACTGCTTTTCTTAAAGAACATGATTTTGAACTGCAGGAACTGATTGATGCTGATACATTCTTGAAACTGTCGCTGTTGAGAACTGGGGCAGACACTGTATGTGAACCGATTGAAATACGTAAAAGCTACTGTACATACATCACTACTTTGCTGAAATTATGGAAGTTCCTCGATCGTGATGATATCACGCAGGAAATGAAACAGAGTAAGGATGCACTTGAAGCAATTTACAAAGAGTTGCAGAAAAAACGCAAACATGCTGACATCACTAATCTAAGCGTAGCGATTAATGCCATTGTTGATGAGCACTTGGAACTGGATGCTGACAATATAGTAGCGGAAAGTGGTTCGAACCGTCGTTTTGATATCAGTAAAATCGACTTTGATTTACTCAGGCGGGAGTTTGCAAAAAAGAAAGAAAAGAATCTGATAATGAAAGATATCCAGGAATTACTGCAGGAACGTATTGCTCAGATGATGGCAGCTAATCCTTCCAGAATCAATTTCTACGAGAAGTATCAGGAAATCATTCACAACTATAATGCTGAACAGAATAGGGCAAGCATTGAAAAGACTTTTGAAGATTTGATACACCTTACAGAAGAGTTGTCGGAAGAAGAAAAGCGTTACCTCAGAGAGGGATTTGAAAATGATGAACAGCTTTCTTTGTACGACGTATTGTTTAAAGACGATTTGTCAAAAGAAGATATCAAAAAGTTGAAGAAGGTAGCTAAAGACTTATTGGGTAAAATAAAGTCTATGCTGAAAACAATGGATCATCCGTTTGACAAACAGGAAACAAAAGCTTCTATTGTTATTGCAATAAGGGATTTACTATGGCAAGAACTACCAGAAAGTTATTCAGATGAAAGCATTACTTATTATCGTGATGCTGTGTTTAATTATATCAGCCAACGATATGGTGGGGTAGCCTGAATATACAAAATCAATTTTTATCAAATAAATTATGATGACTTATAAAGATACTACACTTTGGAAAGAAGCATTCAATGATAAATACGGGCATATTGCATTAAGAGAAAGATTAACTAATGCGTTTGAAATAGCACATAATAATGTATCATTTCTACTCAATAAAATTAGAATAGATTTTCCTTCATTAACAATACATGATATAACTCATGTTGATAGTCTTTGGCAAGTTGCAAGTATAATTGCAGGAAAGGATTATCAATTAAATCCTTTGGAAGGCTTTATTTTAGGATGTTCATTTCTTATACATGATGCAGCATTGTCTTATATAGCAGTAGGGGGTAAGGATTCATTGCGCTCTACCACTGAATGGAAAGATTTTCATTCAGATTATTCTAAATCAGATATGACTGATGAAGAAAAAGAATATGAAACTGATTTTAGAACTATTCGTTATCTCCATGCTAAATACGCAAAGGATTTATGTAATCAGATTTTTGATAGAGAAAATGGATCTACGTTTTACATTATAGAAGATGATGAATTAAGAAAACATTTATGGCAAGTTATAGGTGATATTGCAGCAAGTCATCATTGGAATATGGATAAAGTCAAAACGTTAGGAAATCAAATCCCTGCTTTAGCAGGTTTTCCTGTAGATTGGCGAATAAATCCATTGAAATTAGCTTGTCTTTTGAGATGTGCAGATGCGGGACATATTGATTCTGGGAGAGCGCCAGACTATCTTTTAAAATTATTAGATATAAATGGAGTTTCTCGAAATCATTGGGAAGCCCAAAATAAATTATCTCAAATAGATATTGACACAACAAATAAATCTAATGTTATTATTGCTTCAAATATTGCTTTTTCGGAATCAGATTATGCAGCATGGAATGTTGTTTACGATGCTGTTATGGTTCTTAACAATGAGCTTATTCAATCCTATGAAGTTTTAAATAATCTTCCGTCTCCGATGCCTTTTCAGGCACGTCGGGTAAGTGGTGCTGGATCAAGAGAAGAATTATGTAGATATGTAAAGACATATGGATGGTTCCCTTGTGATGCAAATATTCATATTAGTAATATTGAAGGGGTTATAAAGACTCTCGGAGGGGAAAAATTATATGGAAAAGAAAAAAAAGTAGAGTATGTCGTACGCGAGCTAATACAAAATGCAAGAGATGCCATTGTCGCTAGAAAATATTTGGAAGAAGGCTTTGAAGGTCGTATTGATGTTTATATTGAAGAAAAAGATAATAATCAATGGCTTATTGTTAAAGATAATGGTATCGGCATGTCTATGCAAACCATAAAAGACTATTTATTGAATTTTGGAAAGAGCTTTTGGGCTTCAGACCTAGCTAAAGAAGAAAATCCAGGTTTGGCATCTTCTGGATTCAAATCTGTAGGTCAATTTGGAATAGGCTTTTATTCTATTTTTATGATTGCCTCTGAAGTTATAGTTGAGACTAGGAAATATAATGAGTCGCTAAATAGCAATATTAAATTACGTTTTCCTAATGGTTTATGCTTACGTCCAATTGTATCACAATGTAATGGTAGCAGTATGAATGTAAGCACAATAATAAAAGTATGTATTAATCCTAAAGAGGTAATCTGGAAAAACATTGTAAAAGTTCATTCAGGGATGTCTGGTGTAAAAGATTTTAATGTGCCTTTTAAGGATGTTTTGGCAAATATTACTGCAGGACTTGATGTAGATGTGTATTACAAAGAACTAGGACATTCTTTTGGCAAAGTTCATGTTAATATTGTTTCTGAAAGCTTGAATAAACGTCAATGGTTAATTGATACAACATATGCAAACCATCATGAAAATCAGAGGTATGTAAATTATATAAATAGTAATTATAATCGATTACGTTATATTTATCACAATGGAAAAATTGTTGGTCTGGCTGCATTAAATACACTTTATCAACAACATTCTTCATATATGGATATTCATACTGTAGGAGGATTATCAACTTTTTCTTGTAGTAGTGGAATGGGGTTTTATATGGGATATGTTTCTACGGAACCAGAAACAGCTAAACGTGATGGAAAAGTTGAAACTCAAATACTAAACGAATGGGCTATAGAACAATACCATATTTTACTTCAGCAAGGGTTAACTGATAGTGATAAACTATGGTTACCATATAACTTATGTAGTTTTGATATTGATATGTGTGATATTTTAATGGTTTATTTTGCTAATAAGTCAAATTTATTTTCTGCTGATCTAAATTCATTATTATCATTAATAGCAAAAGGAGCTAAATTAGTTTTTGCGATTTCGCCATATGGTAATGATGATAGAATTGATACATATACGGATAGGGAAAGAAGTATTAGTATGTTAAATGATAATGAATACCTTTTTATTCCATGTACTAATAGTAGTTTTTTAAATACTGAAGTTAAAGATAATTCTTATTTTAACATTATTAGTTGTATAAAAGCTGTTGCAGCCAAAATGGAACTTAAAATCCAATTTAATTTGGTTGATAACAAAACTCATTCTGGAATAGGAGGAAAGTATAAAGGGTTGGTCCTTAGTTGTTCGTGATTAAATGTATATAGGGAATTATTAAAAAAGAATTCTCAACTGGTAGATTAAAGTTTACCAGTTGAGAATATCTTAATATATTTTTACTTTGGTCTTTTATATGTATAATTCATTGTTCAACATGATAAAATACAACAAGTCCTGTCAACTGGTGACATAACTTATTTGTAAGGTAATTATTTGATATAATGACAAAATAAAGAAGTGACACTGTCCAAAATTTTGTGTAAATGGAAACAGGATTCAGCTGTAAGTTTGTTCTTATATCTGGATTCTGTTTTCAAAAATAAGCATAAATTGATTCATAATCAAACCCCAGTTATGAATCGGCTGTGTCCATTTCTTCTCAATTTCCATAAGTGAAAGATAAACGGTCTTTTTAACTGCATCATCCGAAGGGAATGAAAGCTTTGATTTCGTGTACTTTCTGATTTTTCCGTTTAGGTTTTCAATGAGATTTGTAGTATAGATTATTTTTCTGATTTCCAGCGGAAACTGGAAGAAAACAGTCAGATCATCCCAGTTGTTCCTCCATGAAAGTATAGCGTAAGGATACTTTCCTCCCCATTTCCTTTCCAGATTGTCAAGTTCTGCAGCAGCAACCTCTTTGTTGGGTGCATTATAGATATTCTTCATATCCGCTGTAAACTCTTTCTTATCCTTATAAACGACATATTTACAGGAGTTTCTAATCTGATGTACCACACAGATTTGAGTAGATGACTGAGGGAATACGGTGCGGATGGTATCCGTAAATCCATTCAGATTGTCGGTACAGGTAATCAGGATGTCTTGCACTCCACGGGCTTTTAAATCGGTCAGGACGCCCATCCAGAAAGAAGAACTTTCCGATTTGCCAATCCACATGCCAAGAGCCTCCTTCAAGCCGTTCTGTTTCAGTCCGACACAAAGATAAACGGTCTTGTTTATGATCTTGCCGTTATCCCGTACCCTGAAGACGATACCGTCCATCCAGACTATCAGGTAAACAGGATCAAGGGGGCGGTTTTGCCACTCCTGGGCCGCCTGATTGACTTTGTTGGTAATGATGGAAATGGCAGATGTAGAGAGCTCTATTTCATAAATCTCGCGCATCTCTTCTTCTATATCAGAAACGCTCATTCCTTTGGCGTATAGGGAGATAACAAGCTTTTCTATAGAAAGTCCACGGCTTTCATGTTTGGGCACTGCTATCGGCTCAAACTGGCCGTTACGGTCACGTGGAATAGAAATGACAGACTCTCCATGTTCGGTCTGGATTTTCTTCGGATAGCTGCCGTTGCGTGAATTACCACTGTTATTACCGGCCACAGAGTTCTTTTCATACCCCAAATGGGCATCCATTTCGCCTTCAAGCATTTTTTCCAATACTTGGGCATGCAACTGCTTCAGGAACTTGCTTACATCGGCTTCTGTTTTAAATTGGCTAAGGAACTCCTTGCTTAATTCCTCATCGGGCACTACTTGATTCTTTTCCTTCATAATCTTCTTCATTTTGCAAATCTTAAAAATAAAAAATACGAGACTCAAACTTGAATCCCGTATTTCCATTTACACAAAATATTTTATAGTGCCAAAGAAGTACAGACCTGTATTATAAGCCTGTATATTAATAGCCTGAATTGAAAATGCTATTTATTATGCGCAGCTATATGCACAATTGCCATTTCATAGGTTGAACATTGAACAATCTTTGTTTTTAATATCCTATGTACAAAGGTAATAAAAATAGAAATAGATTAATGCTTTTCTGTATTTTTATAATCTTCCGTTGTCATTCCATTCTCCGTAAAGAAGTCCTTTTCGGGTATTTTCTATAAATTTATTCAGGCGGCTTTCAAAAAGTTCGGGTTGATTCTTTTTAATTTGGATAGTATCAATCCTAATACGCTTATATAAATCAGGTAATTGGCAGAAATTGTTCCACACTACAGGGTCGGATTGTAGCCTCTGCAATATATCCTTGTCTATGATAAAACCATTAGATGACATATCCGGTAGAACGGCTCTTCCGGCATCGGTCATCAGTCCTAACCGTTCCATTCTTCGGCATCTTTCTTTATTGAGCTCAGACCAATTGCTTCTTGGCTTTCGTGGACAAAGTTTCTGGGCTGTTACATCATCTGCTATTTTTTTAGTAGCACTGTCTATCCAACCGAAGCATAAGGCTTCTTCTACAGCATCGATATACCAAAAAGTATTGTCATCCGTAGGCCTTCCACGTTTCACGACTACCCAACATTCTTTCTCCGTTTTATAGTTATGTATTAACCATTCACGCAGCTCGGTTCTTGATTTGACATCCAGTAAATTATGTATTTCCATTGTTTGTTGTTTCAATTTGCATTTTGCAATGTTGGCTTCCCCGTAAGATTGTTACCTGATTACCTACTTAGAATAATATTTTTTTTGTTGTATTTATACCTCTTTTGATATATATGGAGGATAATCATCTTTGGATAATCTTTTTTCCAATGTTCTCGGATTGACATCCCAAAGTGTAGGAAGATACTCATATACGACTTTCCCTTCATTAAGATAAATACGGACTTTAGAATCGAAAGCTACAGGCTTGTATTTGTCTTCTTCTATAGGATTATCCCTATACAGTAATTGATTTTCTCGCCAACTGAGTTCCTTACCAGTAAAGATGACATCAAATATACCACATACAACTGCTTCCATCGTTTGATCTTGAACTGTTGTAGAAACACAATACATGTAACCAGTCAATTGATTTGTACTTTTCCTCACAGCCAGTTCATAGCAAAACACACTTGTACCTGTGTAATCTTTGGCTACGGTAGTTCTTGCGCCTTTTTCATCTAAATTATAAATAAGTTCATGAGTTAGGGTTGTCATATTAAACTTAAAGCCATTTTCAGTTTTTACCAAATTGGAGAATGTCATTTGATCATTGTATATACCTTCCAGTTTCCCGTTTCCAAGTGTATAGGTAACCTTATCGGTGAACAATATTTTGCCAATGAGATTCTTTTCTAAGAAATGAATTATTTCGTCTTTCATATCCAATTAAAAAATTATGATTCTGAATATAAATTACAACTTTTCGTGCGCAAATTCTCCATTAATCCAAAATGTAGCCTCTTTTCCTATGAAATGTAAAAGTACAAAATTAGGATCTGTAGGGCCATACGGAAAATGATTGATAAGCCAGTCCTGCCACATTTCTTTTCGTATGTTATCATCAGTTATAATCTCAATGATTCCTCTCAAACCGACACTGTCACCATAGTTTGAATAACAAAGTCCGGCTTTATTGTTTAGTTTGAAATCTGTAACCTTCACTGAATTGGCAGCTGTTGCCAACCATACCTCATTACATCCTTTTGAACTGATTTTGGACATTGGAACCGGACGTGGAAATCCTTCGGCATCAATTGAGGCAATCGTAATGTCCTTACATTGTGCTAACAAGCCAGTTGCTTTTTCTGTAAGTGCTCTTTCATCTTTTTCTTTCCATCGTTTAAGAGTAGGGAAGAATTGTCTCATATTTTCCTTAGCCTGTTCCGGAGTAAGATTCCATCCAGTCTCCTTATTTATCTGTTCTGTAAATTGAGCACAAAATTCTATCATCTGGTTCATGGTAAAATCTTGTGTGAATTTCCCTTTCTGATAACAATAAGAACAGTAGTCATTATTCAAACTTCCATCTGAGTTTATTCCTTTATTTATATCTGTGAGAGGCATACCGCAACTCTGGCAAAACTGTTGTTCCATATATTTGCTTCTAAAAATTGAAAGTGTTTTTATTATGATTTCAAAATTATAGAAATATCCTCAATATTCATTGGAGATATTCAAAAAATATTCCGATATTTTCTCAATGCTGTTGAATACTTTTCCTGGATTGCATTTTCCCAATTCTTCTTGAATAGAATTTGTTACACACCAGGCAGCGGACAAGCATACCACGTTCATCATTCTGCATTGTATTATATCAGAAACAGTATCTCCTACATACACGATTTCTGCAGGGGAAAGATGGTAAACATTTAACAATTCATTCAAAGCTTCATGTTTGATATTTCGTTCTGCATTACCTGTTATGATTCTGTCGAAATAAGAATTCATCCCCAATTGCTGCAATGTAATCTCACAACTCTTTGCTCCTTTGCCTGTGATAAGTGCTACAATTAGGTTATTTTGTCTTAATTGAATAATTAGTTCACGTATACCTTGAAATGGCTGTGGGCACATAAAACGATGCAGTTTCATGTAAATAGGATAAAAATCTTGTAGTGCCTGTTTCCAATATTCATTTTTAATCATCTTTCTTATCATTCCTTCTTCGTTCAGACCGAACGTCTTTATGATATCATCTTCTGATAAAGTCTGTGATATATATGGTTGTACAGCCATTCTGAAAGCTTTTATGCATAGTGGAAGCGTATCCGCAATGGTTCCATCCAAATCGAAGGCTACCAACTTAATCCTATTCATTAGGTACATTGATTTTACGGATGATTTTACAAGGATTACCTGCAGCCAAACAATCAGCTGGGATAGATTTTGTAACGACACTACCTGCACCAATGACACTTCCTTTGCCTATAGTGACACCTGGTAAAATGATGACTCCACCACCAACCCAACATCCATCTTCGATGGTTACAGGAAGTGCATACGTATGGCGTATATATTTTATTCCGTCAGGCGTTTCCACAGGTGTTAATCGTTTATCCAATTCAACCGGATGGGTTGCTGTATATATTTGTACATTCGGTCCTATTAGTACGTTGTTTCCTATAGTAATTCTATTACAATCGACCAGTGTACACCCTGTATTGATGCTGACATTGTTGCCAATCGTTATGTGGCATCCATAATCACATACAAATGGACTGCCTACAGAAACATTCTTTCCAATATTTTCGAACATATCTTTCAGTATAGCATACTTCTTCTCTTTTGCATCGTAGGGCAAGGCATTGTATTCCAATAACAGTTTATGCGTCTTCGTCTTAAATTCGATAAATACAGGCGCATGACAATCATACCATTCTCCGGACAGACATTTTTCCAGTTCTGTTTTCATAATCAGTTTCCTTTTAACTACAAAGGCAAAATTATACAAGTTTTCTGATTTTACTCTGTAGTATCTTTCCTATAATCTGTATCTTTGTGAATATATACAAGCCCATGAAAAGAGAAAACTTACATCAGCCTTTCGAAATCACTCTCAGTGAGGTAGATGATACGAACTTGAAAGAACATGATCATACATTTTTTGAATTGGTATATATTCTGACCGGTACGGGAATTCAATGGATAAACAACCATAAGTTTCCGTATCATGACGGACATCTGTTTCTGATTACTCCCGGCGATATTCATTCATTTGAGATTCATAACAGAACAACTTTTGTCTATATCAAGTTCAATGATATTTATATCCATTCTGCTGTTTTAGGTGATGATAATATTAAAAGACTGGAGTTTATTCTCCAGCATGCTAATCATCAGCCCGGGTGCATCCTAAGAAACACCACGGATAAACTGCTCGTCAAACCCATTATAGAGGCTATCATGCGTGAATACCGAAACAAGCATATCTATAGTACCGAGATAATTGCGCAATTGATTAATACAATAATTATAGTGGTAGCCCGAAATGTAGCTATGTTTCTTCCTGAAAGACTGGATGACAATTCAACGGACTTAGTACTGAATATCTTGCAATATATACAGTCCAATATCTGTTTCCCGGAAAAGATTAAGGCAAAAGAAATATGTCGGCATTTTGGTATCTCTCCCAATTATCTTGGAAAATATTTCAAGAAGCAGACCAATGAAACCATGCAACAATATATATTGAATTATAAGATGAAGATGGTGGAAAGCCGACTTCTACATAGTGATATGAGGATAAATGAAATAGTAGAAGAACTGGGCTTCACTGATGAAAGCCACCTGAACAGATTATTCAAGAAATACAAGGATGTCAGTCCTACAGAATTCCGGAAAATAAATAAACTTATATAGAATGATGACAAGTGGATTCAGATTTTATAAACCATGCCGGCAGTTGAGGGATTATATCAGGTACTATTGGATCTTTGAGAGTAATCGGCCGATCGAGACCTACACCTTCCCAATTGGTTGCCCTCAGATTATATTTCATAAAAAGTCGGCTTTATATATTCCCGAATTAAACACGAAGCAGGATAAACTGACTATTAGTGGACAAGTTAACTTCTCGTCCCATATTAGTGCTACGGATAATATAGAGATGATTGTTGCAGTGTTTCATCCTTATGCCATGAGTACCTTTCTTAATGTCCCCACATCTCTATTCTATAATAGGGAAGTATCTGGTTATGGATTGGAGAATAAGGAATTAAATTGTCTTGCAGCGAGAGTCTTGGATTGTAAAGATAATAACTTCTGTATATATCTTATAGAACAATGGTTGCTTTCACAGTTAAGAATCAATTCAACATCAAGACGTGAACAGGATATTGACAGGATTATGACAGTTATCCGTCAAATGTATTCTAATCCTAATATTAGGATTTCTGAACTGGCATCTATTGCCTGCCTAAGCAAGAAACAGTTTGAACGTGTTTTTCTTGCCATGGTCGGTATGAATCCGAAAGAGTATGCACGAATCGTACGATTTCAGAAATCCCTTAAACTTATGCAAAACCAACCTGAAGATATCGTTTTAGCGCAAATATCCTATCAATGCGGTTATTCAGACCAGTCACATTTTATCCGTGAATTTAGAACACTCAGCGGATATACTCCCTTATCACTAAGAGAAATATGTGAGCCATATTCCGATTTGTTTACCACTCCATTATAATGTCTCTTTTGTTCTATCCGTACTCAAACGTCCTTTTTATTTTTGTACCAGAATTAAAGTTACAGAAATGAAGAAAGAAATAAATCCCGAAACGACCACACGAGCATATGCATACAAGATGTGGATGCAGGCACCTATGCCAATGGTTACATTTTTCAAGACGGTAGATGTGACTAAACTTGTAAAAACTAGTAAAAAGAAAGGACTGAAATTGAATATGTTGATGTGTTGGTGTATCGGCAAAGCTGCTTCCGGAATTAAAGAATTCTATATACTTCCTGTTGGTGACAGATTGGTTTAATATGATACAATTGCCGTGAATACGATTGTAGCTAATAGAATTGGTGAAATAAGTTCTTGTGATATTCCTTTTTCAGAAAATCTGATTCAATTCAATAATGATTATCTCCGATTGACCAAACAGGTAAGAGAAAACTGTGAAAACTATGATTTAACTGAAAGTATGGTTATTGGTACCTCTGCTCTTGTGAATTATGAAATAGATGGTGCTGTTGGTATGTATAGTGGTATATTCAATAATCCATTCCTGATATGGGGAAAAATAAAAAAACGTTTCTTCAGGAAATACCTGACTATTTCATTTCAATTCCACCATACACAAATGGATGGAGCTCATGCTGCCAAATTTCTAGAGGTACTTCAATGTGTAATTAATTCCAATTCTCTGAAATGAAAATCATATAATATAAAGTTTCAACAGACTAGAATAGTCGGTTGAAACTTCTTTGGCCGTTATTACATCACCAAAATCCTTATTATTACCATCACCATTATAATTCCCAAAATCGCTATAAATCCGCAGCAAGCAATTGTCTTCCAGATCAATCCAGAATGCAAAAATTCCACATTCGCCACTATTATACAGACCAAGAAAGAGGATAGGGCAATTAGAATGACAATCAAAATATAAAATGCCTTATATGATAGAGAAATGTGATTATCCATTTGAGCAATCCTCTGCTCTGCCTCTGTGCACTTGATCTCTATTTGGTCAATGAACTGGCCAAGAACGGTATTGCCAAATTTTACAGCCTGCTCTTGCGTATCCTGGGTAATAAACAACTTGTATTTTCCTAATAAATCTACCAATGCGGTAAGATCCGTCCTCAATCCATACACATTGTCATTCAACTCAGCAAGTTCTTTTACGTTTATACCAAGCAGACGTTTTTCTTCCTTAAGATATTCATTTTGAGGAGTACTTTTGGTAACCTGTGCTTCCTTCATTTCAGCGGTAAAATCAAATTTCTTTTTCATAAGCTCAACGTTTTAATTCAGTTTTCGGTTTCTTTCCTAAGGTATGAATGGCAGCACGGGCACATCTTTTTGCCCATAAGAGATCATCCTCGTCCTTATCTCTCCATGGCAATTCGCTTTGTGAACCACCGCCACCTCCGGTTGGTGCATTGGGAGCTTCCAGCAGTCCGACAAATATTACTACTGCCATATCAGTTAACTCCTGTGAATTGGAGACAGAACGATAATCAAATTCATCGTTAAAATGGTTGAGTACTTTTTCTGGAATGTAGAACCGATGTTCCTGACCTTCGTGACTCAATGTATAGGGAACCGTATTCGGATTGTAGTTCTTATATTGGGGATAATCAGCGGATGCCGATGGCTTCTGAATCTGTTTCGAATCAGTGTCTTTAGGTTTGTTATTCGCTGCAATACCTGACCTATAATGAAGTTTCTCCCATGTGGCAGGAAGTCTTGAAACCATCAGGTTTCTACCAATACCCAGATCGGAAGCTTTGTATTTCGTCCTTCCTTTCATGATTGCATATCCGTGAAGAATACCATCATCGTCCTTTCGCTCATGTATGATGTATCCTTTCTTTGTCAATGCTGTTTTGTATTCATCCCATGACCATGATGACATGGATTTAAGGACATTCATACAATCCCGTGCAACCAATGGCATGTTGACATTTCTTACCTGTTTTGCAGTTGTCCATCCACGTTTCTTTGCCACTCTTTCTGCTGCCCACTGGGCACGAAGGTGTATATTGTGGTCGTTGTTAATCTTTCCGTCTTCATCCATCCGGCAGACAGCAGCATGAAGATGAGGAACTCCGCTATTGGATTCCATATGGAGCCAGACTGTGTATTTGCTGTTGGCCAGATTGGTCGGACAGTTTCGTACTTTTCCGTCCTTGTCTTTGAACACCTGTTTGTCAAACTCTTTAGCGAAATCCTGCCAAAGTTTTTGCCAGTCTTCAATGGTGAAGTCCTTGGTATGTTCGGGTGACGGACTAAGTTCAATTCTGATGACCGAGTTCTTCACCGGACGGAAGCGAGAAAGAGTAAATTGCATGGAATTCCAGACACCCATTGCATCTGGTTCCGATGGCATCATATTGTCCAATACCCGATAGATTTTTTCCGGATGTTTTTTATTATGTGATTCGCCGGTTATATAACGGATGTCGTTTATGCCGTGCGATATTGCTTTAGCCTTTGCGATCATGATTCTTCAGTTTTATTATTGGTTGGAATACTGTTCGGCTCTTTTACGGAATTTAGAAACTGGCAGACATTTTCTGCCACATTGCCAAGCTTCTTCAGCCAGTTCACCATAAATGGAATCTGGTTGAACATCATGTGCCGTTGGCTTGCACTCATTCCATGAAGGGCTGATGTGTATTTCACCAGATCAGCACGGCAGTTGTCCAGATTCTGCAGCAGTGCAGCTTCCTCTTTGGAGAGTCTTGCCTTTGGCTTATAATTATATGCCCGCGCAAGCAGATAATCGCTTACGGTCATTCCACATTGTTCGGCCAGTGACTTGATATGTTCTTTCTGTCGGGGGCTGACTTTGGCCCCGATAAATACGGTTCTCCTGTTGTCCGGAGTCTCGTTCTGTTCTGTTTGTTTTATTATTTCTTTTTCCATGAGAATCTAATATTATAACGGGTTAAGGTGCGAGCCTGCGAGTACCGCACCGGCGAAGTGGATGAGTCGGCGAGAGTGCCAATGTACAACCATAACGGAGTGGAGGTTATACCTTGGCATATCTCGCAACAGATACCTGTTGAAACTGCACGGCAAGCCGTGTCGTATATACAAATGAAATCGGCATTTCGACTGCTACCATAAACGATATCAGTATTCTGGTTACCCAATAAAAGGGGAGAAAATGAAAATTTCCCTATAACGTCTTTATGACTTTGCTTTATTCTAATATGTACACCCTGCCAATAAAGTAAAGCCGGATTCAATAATGGCTGTCTGGGTTGATTTTATATTCCTTTCCCTCTTTTATGACCATCCTTTTGTTACTGAGGAAGGTGGCAACTTTAACCGCTTTGTTATGTCCTAGCTTAATATCCTGCAGGGCATATCCTTCCTTCAGCCGTTCCAGATAATCGTCATAACTGGTAATACAGACGTTTGTAAAAGCTGCGTCCAGAGCTGCCCGATGCACGCTCTCGGAAATTTCCTTGTACGGATCAAACGGTTCTTTTGCAGGTCTTCCAATTTTCTTTTCCTGGGGCTGATAGGAATCCAGCAGTTCAGGTAAGACTTCATCATTTATACGGAAAGCAAATGGTTCAAATTCCCTGTCACGGATATGAATGGCTTCGACCACACTTACTGTCCTGTCCATTTTGTCCACTTCTACCTGCATGACTGTTTCAGCTTTGTTGTTCAGTTCCGTGCCGATGTGACCACGGGCATTCTCGTCATTCTTGTTCTGATGGAGAATGGTATGAATGTGAATCTGGCGGTCATCCGTCCATTGCATGAATCTGGAAATAATATCGGTGGCTTCACTGGGGGAATTGATGTCATAAAGAAAGTCTCGGATGCCATCTATAATCACCAGTCCGAGATCGGGGATTGTGCCGATAGCCTGTTCGACTATAGCCAGACGTACCGGAGGGGCGTACTTGCGCAAAGCCAACATAATCAGATTGTTAGGATTCTTGTCCTCCGGGAGTCCGGCAAGGCGCAGGATTCTTTTCAATACCTTTCTTCCGGTCTCAAGCCATTTATCCAGTTCATCACGATAAACAAAAAGATGTTTGCCTTGTTTGATTACAGGAATGCCACCATGCTTGACCTTATAATAAAATGAGGATTTGGATATGCCAAGGTAGGTACATACTTCATCCACTGTCATAGGAACGTGATGGTTCTCTTTGACTTTGTTTTGGACTGCCAGACTGTTTTTCAATACAGTTTCCAAACTTTCAATTCTCTTACATAATTCACCTACAACTGTAGGTAAATCGTTAAAGGTTAAATTTCTGAAATGCATAATGTCTTTATTTGTTGTGTTTGAATATGCCACAAACTAAATCAATGACATTATGCAGAGAAATAGGAGAAGAGAATCATTTTCCGGTCTGTATTAATTCATTTTTTCTCACACTGCGCTTTGTTTATAAGAGTATAATCAAATTTAAAATCATCATATTTTGGACTGTCAATAGGTATCTGACTGTGTATGGTATCTTTGAGATTCTTGACAAGGTATCCCAAGGTTGCATTTTTTAATTCATTAGGAAATATGGTTTTTATGAAATTAGCTCTTTCTGACAATGATATGCCTAACCGTTCGCCTATATTCCAGACAAAATGTCTTAATGAAGGTGATGTAAGAGGAGTTTCCATTTTTGAACGGATGGGTTTATACAAATCTGATTGCCCACTTGCCAAATGGTCTATGTTTTCATGTAGTATAAGCAGATTCTCTTTGGTAAGAAATTTTGCGGTAGAATAGGTGGTATATTCATGAATAGCATTTATAATCATTATTTTTCTCTCTAATTCTTCCTTCTGAATTTCTTCCATACGGCTTTCGAATCTCTGGAGATATGAAAAAGCTTCGGGTTTAACTTTTGAGGTAGGTTGTTGCTCCAAAACTTTGATTTCTTTCGAATCATCATGTTTCTCTGATATTGTAATGGATGTAACGATTTCAGAACTGGCAGCTTTGTTTTTTGTAGTATCAGTATTTTTTGTCTTTTCTGGTAACTCAATCATTGAAATAACTTCTGTTGCATTGCTAACTTCAATCATTTCTATATCCGAAACTTCTACAGTTGGTTCACTGCATTCTTCAATTATCATATCTGGTTTGGGAATAACCTTGTCGGGTATAGAATTTCTTTGATTATCAGAAAAGATCTGCGGACATTCATCCGTAAGGAATATATAGAATACACGTTGTAATCCTCCGCACGTTATGATTATTACAACAGTTCCTAATATTATAGGTGTTGTATATCTGGTCAGATCTATCTGATGATTAATGTACAGATATGTTGCAATTACTGAAAAAAGGATACAACTTACTGCAAGTATGAAACTTGTCTTTCGTGCCGATAATTTAATATTGTTTGTCATGTTCTGTAATTATATGTATTAGTTTTTATGGCAAATATATTTTCTATTTCCAAATAGTTGTAATTAGTGACAGATAATCGTTGAGATTTTAAGAAAAATAAGCCTAAAGTACGAAAATCATACTCTAAATCATACTATAATCATACTTTAGGCATATTATTTATATAGGATACAGACTGCTATTCTTTCCTTTTTAGGGTAATCTTATTGCTCGCTTCACGCTTGTTGCTGTCCACTACTTTCATGTACCTTTGGGTCGTGGTTATGCTCTTGTGAGCCATCATACTTTGTATGGTACGGATGTCGGTTCCAGCCGCTCCTTGTAGGGTTGCGAATGTTCTACGATACGAATGGAATGTTATATTCTTGGTGATTCCGGCAGAACGAATCCATTCCTTCATGGGAACCTGGGTCCAGCACCTTTTCAGACCTTTGAATACCAAACCCTTCTTCTCAGGTGAGTATTCTATCAGCTTCAGGGCTTCATCACTAATGGGGATGATGTCTTCAGTCTTTGTTTTCTGTGTGATGGTGTGTACACATTTTCCTCCAGCTGCAAAATCAACGATTTCTTCCCAGCAGAGAGTAAGTATGTCACTGAGTCTCAAACTGGTCAGGCACGAAAAGAGGGAAGCAGTTTTTAGAGCTGGTATCTTGCATGGTGTTTCGGCCAGACAGTACAATTCCTCTACACTCAGATAGTCCTTTACCACATCTTCCGGTTCAATCTTTTCCAGAAAATCATTTATGTTTGACTTGATCAGCCGATTGCGGTAGAGAATCTTCAGGAATCCTCTGAATGTGGACCAGTAGCCGGACGCTGAGTTTCGTGTAATATATCCATCCCGTTTTAGCTGTCTGGCATTGAGCAGATACTCACGAAACTTGTTGCACAGCTCCACATCAATTTCTTCGAAAGTACATTTGCCATGTACGAAGTTATAGAAGTGCTGATAAACGAATTCCCATTTCTGGTCGTGCTTGGGAAGTTGCTTACGGTAGTATTCCAGAAAGTCTGCCTTATATTTCCTCTTGTCGAAGAAATCATATCGTTCGTTTACGATAGCTTCAAAGCGTCGGCATCGGATGGCTTCTGCTTTCTCTGACATGGTTGCATTGAAGTCACGTTCCCGCTGGTTCTTTGGGTTGGCATAGATATAAATGTTCAAACCTTCGTGACGGATAGTCTTCATCGTTTCCTGGTCACGGTAGCCCGGATAATAGTCCAGATAGAAGGAAAGCATACCATTTTTTAACGGGCGAGTTCTCAAAGTTACAGTTTTACATTCTAACATAGTTACAAATGTTATTAGTTGACTTAAATTTTGCGGTGAAGATGCACAATGACTTTATGCAGACCGCATTCAGCATAAAATCATTTTCCAGTCTGTATATCTGTCTGTACAGATTCATTATCTGGCGCCCATAATGTGGTCAAATTCCACTTTCAGGAATCTCACAAAGCGCCCTTTCTTCTCTCGTTTTATTTCGTGGAATTGCAGAATGCCGTAAACAGAATCCCGTGTGAGACTATACTTCTTCATGGCTTCCTGCACGGTATAGTATTCTGAAGAATCATCTTCAGTTGTCTTCTTGGACAGATCGAAGTGAAGTTTTGAGTAGAATATCTGGCCGTGCTCTTTCTTTGAAGGGATGTTGTTGCGGTAAACATGTGAACGGATGGCTACACGTGTCATCCCATAGTTTTTCTCGATTTCTTCCGGAGTGTACCATTCGGTCAAGGCGTTATCCGTCTTATATTTGGCAAATGCCGCATCTATGTGCTTTTTACTGTAATAATTGAACTGGCGGATTCTGACTTTGGGAACATTGTTTTGCCGGGTATAGGTCCACACCCATTTGGCGTTGACTTTGTACTTTTCCGCAATCTGTTCAGCGGTATAATACTCGGTAACGTCAAATTCATCTTTTGGTCTGAGAACTTCATAAGGTTTTGTTTTCAGCATAAGTTCGATGTCGGTTCTTCTGATGAGCGACATTTTTGAACTCAGCCTTGATGCACGAAGTTTGTCCTCCTTTACCAGTTTATAGACATACTGGCGAGAAACGCCCATTAGTTTGGCTGCTTGAGAAAAGGTAAAGTATTCCTGACTCTCCAGTTTGTTCTTTACCTCCATCATTTCCTGAAATTCGCGCATTTCCATTCTACGTTCCTTCATCCGGTGTTTATAACCTCTTTTGGAACATTGCGGACTACAATAATTGGTAGTGGTCTTTTTTGCCATGAAAGGCTTGCCGCACCACTGGCAGATTCTTTTTACTTCCATTTTTGTTTTCTCCATATTTTAGTGAAACATGAGCTTTTTACAGCTCGGATTATTTCCCTTTTTGTCTACTCACGTAAACCATTGTCAACACACGTCAACAAATGCGTCAGTGTGACATCGGGCAAAAGCCCTTAATTGTTCCGCGGTAGAAATACGGTAGAAAAATATGGTGAACAACAGTATCCAACTGTTTATAGCTGGATTTTTGGCAAATAAAAAAGCCGCTGAAAATCAGCGACTTCATTATAGTAGGTTCTAATTCGTTGCAGTTGATTACAATATCCTACTTGCCGATGCAATATGTGTTATAAACTCATAACATCTTGATAATCAAATATGATTTTAGCAATTTTTCATGCTGGGGGACAAACGAGGGACAAAAAAAATGGAGACAATCTGCAAAGAAAACACTAATACAATTTCATTTTTGAAAAACGTGATTAAGGAGCCTATTAAATCTCCTTTGTCCCTCGTGTCCCCCATGTTTTGAAGCGATGTATTTGCTCTTTATACCTATTTTCTTTCGCCGCCTCTTATAGATATAAGTTTAGTCTTGTTTATTGTATATCTATCAAAGTTCTAAACCAAACTATCTGCTTGCCAAAAGAGACAGAGACTTTTCTTTTGGTAGGCCCGATAATCGAATTTTAGATAGCAAATTACGATTATTGATTAATACGTGAAAAAATCACGTGAAATATTCACGCGATAAAAATATATTTTTATCTTTGCAAGTGATTGAAGGTTTATTCCTTTTTACAGAATTGCTAATTAGAAGTTTAACGTACTATAGTTGATAAAAATATGATACTCCGGGTTATACTGAAAAATTTTCTTTCATTTAATGATGAGGTCCAGTTTGATATGTTTCCTAACATGAAAAGGACTACTTTGTCAAACCATATTACTATGCTTGACGGTAAGCTCCCAGTGCTGAAAATGGCCGCTGTTTATGGAGCAAATGGCGCGGGAAAATCAAATCTCCTAAAAGGAATAAATTTCCTGAAAGCAATAGCTACCAATAAAAATTTCCTGAATGGTGATAGTGTTGGAAGATATATGTTTGCGTTGAAGGAAGATGCTGGCGATGAGTCTATAGAACTGACTATTGAATTTGCGACGAAATCCGGAATTCCATTTATATATTCTGTGGAAATTGCTAAGACGGGGATTACTTTCGAGACTCTGCAAGTGTCCGGCTTAGGAGTTGAGGAAAATAAAAATATTTTCATTCGTAAAGATGGTGCTGTTGAATATTCAATAGCTCCTTCTGCCGAAGTCAACAAAATGGTGCTAGGATGGATTGAGAAAAATCCGTTTGCAAGTTTATTGACCATTAACAATGATATGCCTGTGTTGGCTGATGCCAATATTGATATTGCTCAAAAGTGGTTTGATGATGAACTGACAATAATTGGCTTACATTCCTTTAACCCGGCCTTGATAGGGATCTTCAGGAACGATGAAAACATTAATAAATTTGCCTCTGAACTTTTTAAAGCCATTGACCTGGGTATTGATGGCGTGAAGGTCGAGACGGAGAATTTCGAAGATTGGATAAGTACGCATGATGTTAGCAACTTACCGGTGGATAAACTCAGGAAAATGCATTCAGGTGTGCTGTCAGAGGTAGTTGATTTCAGAAATACCAGAGATATCAGTGTTGAAGATGGGGTGCAGAAGATAAGTCAGATGATGTTCCGTCAGTTTGGGGAGAACAGATACTCAAAGGAGATGGATATTCAGGCGCAGTCTGATGGCACAGTGCGCCTATTATCACTTGTGCCGGCATTCTATGCAGCCATGCAGTCAGGCAAAACTGTTGCAATCGATGAACTTGACCATAGCATACATCCTCATCTGGTGCGCGAGCTTGTCCGTTACTTCTCTTCACATGAAACAAATGGCCAGCTTATTTTTACTACTCATCAGACCTGCCTGCTTAATCAGGATTTCCTACGCACCGATGAGGTCTGGATGGTTGAGAAAAAGAATGGAAGCAGTCGCATGTATTCACTGAATGACTTCAAAATCCACAACACAATCAATATTGAGAATGGATACTTGGAAGGACGTTATGGTGCTATTCCGTTTATTGGCGAACTGAATATGTAAAATGTGTTATGGATTTATCAAAGCTGACATATTCAAAAGAAGATTCGGCAAGGACTCCTGCTGATGTTCCATTGCATAAAGCTACCACGGAAAATAAGGATGAGAGCGGAATGTCTGAAACCATACAAGTGCCGTTGGCATACCGGAAAACTGAAGGAGTTCTTTCAACAAGCCTTATATTCGTGCTTTCTGGAGGTGAGAAACGGGAAAGGGATTTTCTTCTGGAACTGATACGGCAGCGTGAACTGCACTCATTGAAGGTTGCTTTCATGTCTGAAAAGGGACAAGGTTTGCAGCCATATCAGATGCAGGATAAGTGGGCGCAAATCCAACTGACAGGAGAAATAAAAATAGAATCCCAACTTTTTCATTTGGAGGCTATGGACAAAGTATTTCTCCTTTCAGATGTAGATGAATTCTATGATCAATTGGAGAAAATATTCAAAGAGGATTTAACTGGGACCCAAGAGCAATGGATAGTGAGCAATCCTTGCTTTGAGATTTGGTTGTATTATTGTTATATGAATAAGCCAGAGAAAGATCTCATGTGTTTGAAATCAGAACCCGTAGCTACTCGGAGCAAAAAAATGAAAACCATATGCAATACTCTCATAAGTGGAGGCATAAATCCACGTCTGGCATTTGAACACATGGTAACTGGTATTGAGCACAGCAATACTCATTATGATGTGGATGATAATGGAATTCCTGTATTGTATGCAACACAAATGCACAACATGGCGAAGTACCTTTTTGATACGTTGAATAATAACGCCAATGAGTACTCTGAATATGTGAAAAGGAAAGAAGAGTGGAGAAGATTGATGAAAAGTAGGTAGTTGCAATGAACTGATGGAGATTTTAAATATTGAATAATATGGATTCTTTTAATCAAACGGATAACATAAGGTCTAATGATATAAAAAATGAATAACAATGAAATATACATTTAGAACTTTTTATTGTGGATCGGGGGATTGTATATTTCTCGTGCTTGAAAATGGTAACTGTACTTTAAATATCATGGTTGATTGTGGCAAGTACACAGAAGAAATAGATGGTTTTGTGAGAACTGAATTGAAAAACAAAATAGACTTTCTGATAGTAACACATATAGATAACGATCATATCAATGGACTGGTAACCATGATGACTAGGAATCGTGATCTTATGATTAATCATATTATATATAATTGTTACCAAAGGATAGCGGATAATAAAAAAACATGGACAGAAAAGATGAAGGAGAATGTAGATAGGTTATATGGTCAGTTACCCGTAGTGGTTGATATGATGAGTCAAAACATCAATGAAGAAAAAGCTATGACTCTGGCGGAATGTATACTTACGAATGATAAATGGAAAAGGGTGTGGCAAAGAGAATATATTACTGAACAGTCTCCAGCTATTCAACTTGCCAACGATATGGGGAGGATTATTTTCCTTTCTCCATCTCAAACAGCGTTGGAACAACTGGATAAGAAATATCGTAAACTGTTTTGGCAACAGCTGTATAAGCTGAAAACAGAAGAGTATGACAAGGAAGAAACAATCTATGAGGTTTTGATGAGAATTGCACAAATCGAAGAAGCTGAGGATGGAAAAGAAGAGAACATTAACGATTGTATAGTCAATGAACAGACATTGAAACAATATGCCTCCTTCCCATTATCGAAAATGGATATAAACAATATAGCTTCTGTTGCTTTTGTATGGGAACATCAAGGACATAGAATTCTTTTTATGGGAGATGCTGATCCTACACAGGTAAGTAATTCGATAGAAAAAATATATAAAGATGAAATCAAACCTATCATCTTTGATCTAATTAAAGTTTCGCACCATGGTAGTGCACATAGTACTGCATGGGAGTTGATGAAGGTGGCTGATAGCGGAATATTCTTCTTTACTGGAGGCTCAAAAGCAAGACCAAGCCTACAAACTTTGGGAAGAATCATCACAAGGCCATTGCCTGATGGTGTTGCATATAGGGATATCAGATATAATCGACCCAATGAAATTCTAAATAAACTGAATGCTCTTTCTGCGGACGCAAAGAACAGTCTTAATGTTAAAGTAAGCTACAACGAGAACTATTATGAAGTATCCTATTGAAATAAAGAGAAAACTGTTTGAAGCTATTGTTCCCGTATAATGTGGTAATAATAAGGGTACTGCTTTTTTTATAAAAGAAGACACTTTGTTAACTGCACGTCATATATTTGAAGACTATGCAATTGACAATGAAGAAGTGTATATTCGAGTTAACAACAAACGAATAAAATGTCAGATAGAAAATATTGTAGAAGAAGAGAATTCTATAGATGTTATATTATTAAAAACTGATGCATATAAACACGGATATTGGTTGTCTTTGTTGTCTGCAGTATTTAACGAAGAAAGAGCCTTATGCATTATGGGTTACCCAAAGGAAATCGTAAATGGTGAGGATATTATTAGTATAGATGTGCATGATAGAATCGGCACAACAAGGCAAGATTTTGATACGGCTGTAGTTAGAACCGATTCCCTTGCCTTAGAATCTTACAAAGGTTTTTCTGGTTCGCCTGTGCTGAATGAAAAAGGGTCTGTCATAGGTGTTGCGTTGAAACAAATATCTGGAAGTTTGGGGTATTGTTCAGTGAATAGCATAAAAGAAAGGTTAAAGTTGCATGGGATAGATGTATCAGAAGACTGGCAGAGTGAAGACTTCTCACCATTAGGTAGGGGATCAAGCCAACGGCAGATAAATAATGCTATTGAATATGCAGCCTTGAGATATAATGCAGATTTGCATGTTGCGAACAAAGAATTGGATGATAAAATTGATTTATTTGCTGTAAAGGAAGTACAGAATGTACTCTATGAACGATTGTTTAAACAGGAATCTGCTGCATTGTCAATAGATTATCTTCTAAAACATCTCCCGAAATATAAAAGAGGAGAATATGAAAACCTATATTACTATTTGGAAGACATTTATGTGAATTACGATAAAGACGAAGCTGATCAAAAAGAATACATAACAAAATTTTTTCAGGAAGAGTTGCCACGATTGGAAGATGATATCAAACGAATGCACTATTGTCAAAAAAAATCCTGATGATAAATGCAGAGGCAGGCATGGGTAAAACGCATTATATGTGTGCAACAGCTCAACGTTTATCTCAACGAATGAATGTTTATCTATTGTTTGGCAGCAGGTTCAACACAATTGAAGATTTTGATTTGCAGTTGGTGAGAATGTCAGGGATGAAGAATAAATCGCTGGAGGACTTGGATGATGCTATGGAAGAACAACATTCTAACGCTCTCATCATCATTGATGCCATTAATGAGGGGGCAACAAATGTATTCTGGAATACAGCATTAAGAAGTTTGGAGTCAAAGATAAATGAATTAAGGAATCTGCGGGTAATCGTTACATATAGAAAGGGAGACTTTGAATCTTTAGACTTTTTGAGCAATTGGGAACAAACGTCTATGACGGGATATGGACCACGAGTCCATGAAGCGATTGAAAAATATTTTGCCTATTACAAGATAAAGGATGAAGATAGCTCAATTAGTAATCGTTTCTTGCGGGAATTTACAAATCCACTGTTCCTAAATATTTTCTGTCAAGTTGTGAGTCAGGACTTTAGTTTTATGAAACACGATTTCTCCTATATAGAACTTTATCGAAAATATATAGGCTATCGGAATATTATAGTTTCAAACGGGGTAGACGAAGATACTCACCGAAATGTGACTGGAAAATTGTTAGATAAATTGGCGATGTATTCACTATTTTATAACTCATGTCAGGATGTGCCAAGAGAAAAGGCAAGACACTATGCAGATCAAATATGCCGAAACAGAACTTGGAGGAGTAGTTTGCTGTATTGGGCTATTAAGGAGAATCTATTGTTGGAAACAGGAAAGAATGGTGATAGACTGATGTTTGGTTTTCAGAAGATTGGCGATTTTCTGATGGCTGATGCTTTTAGAAATAGCAAAATGACTAATGATGCGAAAGTAGATTTTGTAATAGAAAAGTCGGAATGTCAGCAAAAATTTCTATACAGGCGTTTCCTTGTGGCTTTACTCTCGGAATGGTCGCTTATGCCAGAATTGTTAGATAGAAATTTGTTTGTACACCAAAATCTGTTGAATATCTTGTTTGATAGCTTGTATTATCGTACAAGCAACAATGACTTAATATTCAACTGGATGATAGCACAACAAGTTTTCTCATTAGGAATCTTACGTAATTTACTTAACATATTGCCTGAAGAAGTATTCTTAATGGCACATAATAGATTGATGAATGAATCATTGGCTAATAGGGATAAGAAATGGACAACATCTGTAAATGGCATCTATGACTCTTTCTCTTCTAGTAATGTAGACGATTTTTTGAGTATAGAAATCACAAAAAACGACTATTTGAAATATCTGATTTTGCTAGGATGGATGTGTACATCAACGTATCCTTTCATCAGAGGACGACTATTGAGGTATTTGGTTTCCTTGTTAGAAAAGTCACCAAACTTATCACAAAAAGCCCTGGAACTATTCGCTTCATGTAACGATATGTATGTAGTAGAAATGATAGTATGTTCCATTTATGGATACCTGTTAAGAAATAGGGACAAGAATGAGTGTACAAAAATTGCGTCACTAATACTAAATAATTTTTATGTAGATGGAAAAGCACCATATGACATATTGGTCAGACAGTGGACAATGTTGATTCTGCAATATGCAGATTACTTAAATGGAGACCAAGCTTTTTGGAGAAAAATAAACATTCCGTTCAAGACAGAAGATCCTTATTCTTTAATATCATCACGATTGGATGGTGACAAAGGTTATTTCGGATCGTCTGATGGTTCAAAAAGATTGTATTATACATTATGCGATTTTTCTGATTTTAACAGGTATATACTTGGTGCTAATTTAGATAGTGATAGCCAGATATTCTATAAGAAAGATGGTAAAGTATATCAACGTATTCCATTGCAAGATATAAGGGATATAATGGCAAACATTATAATGAATGAATATTGTTGGAATGATGAACTTGGAGAATTGGATAAGGGTATATATAGCACTTCAAGATACGACAACAAAATTGAACGTTTTGGTAAAAAATATCTTTGGATGGCATTGTATAAAACAGACGCATTACTTTGTGACCATTGTGCAGTGTCTAAAGGCAAATATTATGGCTTTGGCCTACCAAAACAAAAAGATATGGCAGTGATACCTTACCCATGGTTGACATCTGAACATTCCACAATAGACCCTTCATTATTAGTTGAAAAAGAAGATGATCTTATTTCTTTTAATGCCAATTTATTAGAAGATGTTGATGGAATTGATAATGAGCAATGGATGAATGAGGGATACCAATTACCAGCTCCACGGTTACTGTTGAAAGATAATGAAGGTAATGACTGGTTATTACTAACAAGCTATGATGGACATACAACAGAAGCAACAGATGGTACCATTAAAGATCTTTTCTTATATACCAACGCAGGTTTCATTAAAAAAGATGAGGTAGATGCCTACAAAGAATGGGCTAAAGAACAAAACTTTCATGGGAGATGGATGCCTGAATGTAGGAATGGAAGTACGGATTATTTGTGGAACGAATATCCTTGGGCAGAAACCTACATCCGGCAGCAAAAAGAGTGGGATATGGAACATAGTTACAATGGTCCAGGCTTTAGATTGAAGTTATCATATGAAGCTCAATTGCAAGAAAACTGGTTTGGTTTAGATGATTCTAATGTGGATTTTCATTATGTAGGCATGCCTAACCATCATATTATGAATTTCTTAAAATTATATACAGCAGAAAGAGGAGTAGTAAGAGAAATATCTACCAATGAAATTGTTTCTATAAATATTCAGATTGGTAGTTTAAGAGGATTAGCTATGCGAAAAGAGTATTTGTTGAAATATCTTACTAATTATGGGTATGTTCTTGTCTATTATTCCTTAGGTGAAAAATTAGTGAGAATGAAAAATAGTTATCAGAATTTAGGAAAGAACTATGATTTATCTGGTTCTTTTTTATTTGAAAATGGATATATTAAAGAAATCAAACCTATGCACATTTCCCAGACATTCCCCCCAAGAGCACAAGAATAACTGGTAACAGAAGAATAAAACTAGCATAACAAACTGTGTAAAGCATTTTTTGTGCGATTTTAGAATACCAAAACTTTCTAAAACTACGGTAGTGTAAAATAAACTGTGTCATGCATTATTCCTTATTAGAAAACTCATCGGTCGGGGAACGGCCAGCGCCAAGGAGCGGGCCCCCCGTCCCGACGAGCGTAAAATAACAAGAGGATGTAAATTATAAATATCATTAATGAACACAAAAAAAGACGTCAAGCAAAATAAGTTTGGAAAAATGATAGACTGCTGTTAGTGGGTAACCTCTAGTTTTGCACTAGTTTTGTCAAAGTACATAAGAGCAATGAGTTTGGAATATTATAATAGAGGTATCATCTGTTATAATTCATAACATAATGTAATTTATCACTATATTGTTATGTGTCAATAAATCATATTTTTATATCCTCAAGTCCAAAATTGAAGTAGCCTTTAAGAATCATAGTGTCCGTAATTTTATCAAATCCTAAAGGAGTAAATGATTAATTTTTATCAAGGGGAAAAATGTTGAAAACATAGGCATAACAAAAGAAAATATCTTTCCTAAAACTATTATTTTGCTATATTTAAGTCGTTTTTAGTCAGTATTTTAGATTGTTTATAATTGTAACTATCTGACAATCGAGTAGTTAACTATTTGCACGATGCAAAAATTAAAGTTCTTAGCATTAAATTCTGGAAAAGTATTTAAAATCGCCACTAAACCACAATATACCACTAGAAAATAAAAGATTCACCCTGAGCGCGCTGTTCTTATGGGAAGCGGGGTGAGTATGTTATTGCAAATTTAATTAATAAACTTCATATACCAATATCTTTCTTAAATATATTGCAAGAATGAATTATATGGTAATAGGTCCTTGCGTTAATCTTTCTAGGTACTTTAATAAACCCTCCGATGCATGAAGGAATAAGATAAAATACTTTTCAAACATTTCGAACAAAATTTCATCTGATGTGATTCTAATTCTGTATTAGTTTATATGTATGTATTTGTTTATCAGTGGTTATGGTATTTGATATTTTAGAAACCAAGAGATTGAAGGTATCTGTATAAGGCAATAATTATCTATGATTTAGATAGATTTTATAGTGAAAAGTACTCAAATTACATAGAGGGACGTAAATTTGTCCCCCGTATATGGTTTGGGGGACAAACGGGGGACAAAAATGTTGAAAAAATAGACATAACAAAAGAAAATACCTTTCCTAAAACTATTATTTTGCCATATTTAAGTCGTTTTTAGTCAGTATTTTAGACTGTTTACTATTGTAAGTATCTGATAATCAATTAGTTGACTATTTACCGATGCATCATCATATTCTCATTGATTATCAATGGTTTGCGTCTTAAAAGGTAGACTACTCAAAAATTTACTTGTTTTTTGCGAAAAATCGAAGATTTAACGTTTTTTTTCATCGACTTCCTCCGAACAGAGGGGAAAAAGGCAAAAACTCCCTTTTGAGCCCCGACTGACCTTGTCTGCAAAGATAGGGCATGTCGGGGTTTATTTCGCCAAAATGGGCTGTAAAATCGAGGATGGATTCGCGGATATTTTGGGTTCCGAGTAAGGTATTTTGTGCTTGATCGGAGTGACCGATGGGGACCGACCTTTGCCTCGGGTCGCTTATAAGTTTTTGCAGCCAAAAGAGAAAATGGCCGGAACCATTTAGCCATGGCGCAGCCATCTCTTTTCTTCCCTTATTTTGACTTTACTTTAATGAACGTATATATGAATACGAGGATAAAGTAAAGTTAGATTGTAATTTTTTATATACTATGACTTTGCCTATATTTGTATTGGCTGCAACCTCCTCATTGTTTACTTTTGTATTTGTGAGTATGATTTGAGAATTAAAAAGTACTTATGGTCAGTGATGGGGTATATTAATAGTATTAGATGTGTCAATCTAATGTAATAAACGTAATAATATTTTTTCAATATGTCAATACTTACAAATGAAGATCTTAAACTAAGAAAAGAAGAAGCTCACAAACGGGAACTTCGTCAAAATGTAAAGAGTCATTGTACTAAGATACGGGATGGTATCCGTAAAAATGGATCTACCAGTGGCAATCGTGCAATTTGGGAACTCTTCCAAAATGCTGGAGACCTAGCAAAAGATGGAAGCAGTGCGGAGATTCGCATTATTCTGAATGAGGATACATTTATCTTTGCTCACAAAGGAAAATCATTTACATATGACTCTTTGTGCTCATTGGTAAAGCAAGTTAGCTCTCAAGAGAAGGAAGACGATGATACTGTAGGCCAATATGGTACCGGATTCTTGACCACACATAAATTTGGTCGGAAAATAGTAATAAATGGCAGTATGCTTATCAGTGAAAATCCAATGGTTTACGTTGATATAGATGACTTCCTGATAAATCGTGAAAACTTCGATAACATACCATTGTTTATCGAGGATATGACAGCCCAAATAATGAGGGTTCATGAGTTGATGGATGCGGAACAGAAACATACGCCCAAAGAATGGACCGAGTTAAGTTATGAATTAAGTGAGGAGAGAAAAATTATTGCTCAGACTGCCATAGATGAAGCGATTAAACTGATGCCATACGTCTTGACCTTTAACGCCAGTATCGGTTGTTGCACAATCGATGACAATACTCGCTCAAAAAGTATTACTTTCAGAAAGAAAGACGAGTTCTGTTCGGTAAAAGATCTGCTGTGCAAACGTATAATGATTTCAGAGAAGGGTAAAGGCTTGGAAAACTTTGATTGCTTCTATTTGCAGATGCATGAAGGTGACAGCCGCATAATATTGCCGTTGAAATCAGAAACGCAGGTATGCTCCTTTGGTAATGTTCCAAGATTGTTTGTTCATTTTCCACTTATTGGACAAAATTATTTTGGGGTAAATTTCTTGTTCCATTCCCATCGGTTTACACCGGAAGAGCCACGTGACAATATTATAGTGCCCAAAGACAATGATGCGACAGATAAAGCGGCGATAGCCAATAAACAGGTTCTGGATGAGATGACAAAAGTGTTGTGGAACTTTCTCGAAGCACATGTTTATACTTGGATTGACACTATAAATATGGCCTCTTTACATATCAAAGATAGTGGTTATAGTGAAGAAAAGACGGAAAAATATTATAAGGAGTTAAAAGCAAGTTGGGTAAGTGAATTTTTAAAGTTGAAGCTAATAGATGCCAAAGGAACGCGATATAGCATGAATGATGAGAATCATCCTGTTGTACTGGAACCTTCTTTGGAGGCGTTTATCTCAGACCATGAAGATACAGATTATCTATCTGTCATTTATCCCTATGCCGAAGGAACAACTTCTGTCCCGAGAAAAGAGGAGTTGCTTCAATGGTCAAAGATTATTGCAGAGTGGGCTCCTGATAAAACAGAGTATTTCCTGACGTTGGAAAGTATTGTAGAATATGTTAGTTCGAATCAGGGTACAACTTTGCATGATATGCTGCAAATGATTGTCGAAGCTGGTCATAGCGAGTTTTTTGCAGAATATGCTCTTTTACCGAATAGGGAAGGAATTCTAATGAAGAGGGGCGAATTACGAGACGCGAAACCGATAGTGCCGAGGTTATATAAACTTGTTAAAGATTTAAACTGTGACATCTGCAAAAAGTTTGTACACGAGGACTATGCAGATATAATTGATTTAACTGCCTATGATAGGAGCAATCTGAGAGAGGAATTGAATGCGACTATCAAGGCAAAGGAAGACGACTGCTGGAACGATACTGATGCTCCAACATACTATGAAGGAGATTTTGAGAGGCATTTAATCGCGTTGTGCTCATCGTTTACTATAATCGAAGGTGACTCCAAACGCCATAAGTTGATGCCTATAATCTGCAAATTTGAAGGTATTGAATATTGCAAGACTCATATTCCTGCTTGGCCTGACGACGCAGTCCATTTTGATTTGTATAGACAAATTTTTGTATCACTTGTGGAGAATCAAATGATGAAGATTCAACAGAAGGACTCGGGATGGGTAAAAGAAAATTTTGAAGATTTGAGAGTTTTCGTAGATAACGCTCGAGGAGACGACTATAAAAATTTCTGCACCCAGTATGCTATCTACCCGGACATGAATGGAGAACTGCATAAACCGGAGGAGTTGAAGAGAAATGATGAAGTACCTGATAAGTTATTCGATTTCTATCAGCAGGTATTAGGAGAGGATCTAAAGAGCAAATGCGTAGATGAATCGTTTGCATCGTATTATGCCAATTTTGCAGATGATGCATATAAATACACAGCTAAATCTGTTGCGAAAGAGATTCAGAATGAATTGAGTGCTAATCATTATCAAGATACAGTTCTGCTTGATATTATAGAATTGACTGAGGACGAAACGGATGAAGGGTTGCAATGGCGGATTCTGTTCAAAGATATATATGATCAAAGAGAGTCGATTAGATATAATCTTGGATCTGAGTCGGAACGTAAGGCCATCAACAAAATGCTAAAACAGAAAAACCCTGTATTGATGGAGAAGATGGCAGAAATTTCGGAGCGTATTGATGCAAACGCTATATTGGATGCCTTGAATGACACGATTCATAGTATTGAACATGATGAGTACATTAAAAGATTGGGGGCATATGTAGAAGGACATATTAAGATATATTTGGAAGAAGCGTTTGCTGGTACAGGCATAACAGTCTCTAATCAACAATGTGGTCAAGATTTTATACTTAGTAAAGACGGATATGATGATTATTACATAGAGGTTAAATCTCGCTGGGAAAGTGACCAGTCGGTAGAAATGACAGTTACACAGTTTAATCTCGCTGTGGAAGAACCGGAGAGATATGCACTCCTTAGTGTAAATATGTACCATTTTGACCGCTTAAGAGTAGAACAGAACGATCCGGTTGCTTTGCATGAAATATATTCCAATATTAAGTGCCTTGACAATATAGGTTTTTTAGAGAAGGACTTAAAGGTTCGAGCAGATGAAGCTTTTAAAGGCGGCGAAAACGATATCCGTTTGGACGGGGCCTATAAGGTAAGGGCTCCTCAGAGTATTTTTGATGCTAACCAGTTGGATTTCAATGGGTTGTTGGGGAAAATCATTTCAAAGTTTTCATAAGTTACAGAAATGTTTGAAGTGGGGAAAGTTGCAAAAAGATTTTAGTAGAATAATTTACTTCAACCCATGAGAAGTATCTTAGGTTAAATTGCAAACGTCGGACTGTTGCGAATGTTTTCGTGGCGATTGGTAATATCGTGGGCATCAATGTCAGATTCGTGAACGAATGCATATGATAGCTATCGGTCATTTGTTGCTGCGCGGTGACTTGTTGCTGCAAAGGGAAGAAACATATATGTCTTTTCACTTGCACTTTTGCACTATGGTCCACACAGTTTGCTTCATATCGGCTTTTCTCTAAAGAAATTTGCTGGTCCTCAAGAAAATCCGTAATTTTGCGCCGTCAATTGAATAAAAACATAAAACTTACAATGCTGCAAAGAAGAATGAACAACTGGATCACTGTATCGGAACGAGGCATAAAATGCCTTGAGAGATTGTCGTGTGTCCATACTTCGGGCATTGGAGCATTCTATACTTATGGAGACATTTTCCGACGAACGTTTGATAGACTATCGGGGATACAATGATGCTGGTATCCCGCTGAAACGATAAATGAAAACCGTCGGAGAGTTGTTACCAAACTTTTCGACGGTTTTTGTTTGATGCCTGTTGGTGACGTTCGCACGATGTGCTCTTCTCCGTCAATTCCGTCCACGGGCTGAATTGAAACGTATTATTAACCGCGCAGTGATGCGCATGAATGAAAAGATTATGAATTATAAATTTGACGGAAGCAGGGTGTTTTTTACATCCGACACCCACTTCAACCACACCAATATCATCAGGTTCTGCAACAGACCCTTCAAGGATGTGTCGCACATGAATGAAACGATTATTTCCAACTGGAACCGCATGGTCGGCCCAGAGGATATCGTGTTTCACCTGGGCGATTTCTGTCTTGGCGGTTCTGCCGAATGGATAAACATACTGAACAGGCTGAACGGGAAAATATACCTTATTTCCGGCAACCACGACATCAAGAACCTGAGACAGAATTACACGAAATACTTCGAGCAGATAGCGATGCAGATGTATATCGAGGTGGATAAACAGAAAATTTATCTGAATCACTGTCCGTTCCTTTGCTACGACGGCTCATACGATGAAACTTGGCAGCTTTTCGGACACGTGCATACCCGCAGGGACAATACCGGAAAGGATGCATCGCGGCTGAGTATGCTTCTTCCTACACAATATGATGTCGGAGTGGACAACAACGATTTCACTCCGGTTTCATTTGCGCAGGTGAAGGCAATCATAGGGAAACAGATTGAACAATCAAGGAAAGGAGAACAGTAAGATGAAGATACAATACAGGTTTATTGAACATCAAGAAATGAGCGTAAGAAAGATTATAGATAGAAAGTTTCTTGCCGATTTGGCGAAAGAGGTCGGTTTGAATGCCTCGCATTTGGAGGCGTTGGGAGAAAGCCGTCAATGGGAGATTGTCGTTGGTGGCGATATGCTTGAGCGGCTGGTTGAGATTCAACATCGGTTCGAGCGGCTGGCTGTAATGGGCGATGATGAGTACCGGGGATTCTATATCGAAGTACCACGGCCTACGCCGGAAGAGTGGGGGGATGCCGAGGAATTGGTCGCTTCGGGGGAATATGATAGCCGTGAGGCATTCTTAGCCGACTGGCTTGCATTCAACCCAATGGAGACCAGGTTGTTTCATGTTGCTTCAAGCCGATACGGGGATTTCCGGTCAATCCGTGTTACGGACCGGAAGCGAACCAGTTTTATCATTACGAATGACTCCAAGTGTACGGATGCAGGGCCAGATGACACGTGGTGCAGGGAGAATCTAACCCGCCTCTTCGATTATCTGGAACGGATGATTGATGTCATTGTCGCTAATCCCGACGGGTTCAACGATTACGTGGCGCATAACCTGCCGTACCAACAGCGTATAGGACGGATTGCACAAAAGGAATTCAATCGCATTGTGCCAAATTTCAAAATTGAAGTGGAAGATAGGGAAACGGCCATCAAGGCATTGGAGGACTCTGTACACGGGCATTCTTCCCCTCTTTTAGAAACCATGACCATACGAAAGTATTGTACCTATTTCCGCATTGCCAATGAGGTGTATGAGGCTTATCACCGAAAGCGGGGACTCAGGGGACGTATCCATACAGATCCGCAAGATGTTCCTGAAGAATTGCGTGATGTGGTCTATTATAAGCAGAAAAAGTTCGTCGATGTGACGGAAATGTACGACATTGACAGTCCGGAGGATTTCATGCGGTTCGCAACTGACCATTACGGAGAACTGGGCCTTTCACGTCTGAATATCTTTGCCTCAAACTACCGGCAGCAGGGATGGAAAATTGTTGTTTCCAACAGTTATTCTGCCAATGCCGGATTGGCCATCGAAGTGGCGACAGCCTTGTATAAGGCCGGGGCACCACTGCTGATATATGACGCAAAGAAGTTCCTGAGAATCATGCTCGAAGAGGATTATGTACGGCTTGTTCCCGACTCCTATCATAACTATATGGGCTATCAGGAAGAGGGTGCCGTCTACGAACTGCCCTGGGAATACGAATGTTCGGACGATTCTAATTCGGTTCTGACTAAGGAGCAATATCAGGCGATTGTCTCACTTGCAGAATGGCAGCAAGAAGAAAGGATAAGCATACATTAAAAAGAGTATGACAGAAAAAACAACGCGCAAATTATATCCGATACAACCTTGATACTATTGAAAGAAAGTTTTACTTTTACTTCAAAAATCGGACATAATCAGCCAAATCTCCATAATTTTATGAGATTTGGCTGATTATATGATTAATTTGTTCTATATTTGTGAAGACAAAATTCTATAGTTATGATAATAGGAAGAAAAGAAGAGCAGAAAATATTGCTTTCGGCAGCACAGTCGGAGTACTCGGAGTTGATAGCAGTCTATGGTCGTAGACGAGTAGGCAAGACATATCTGATTCGTGAAACATTTGGCTATAAGTTTACATTCCAGCATACTGGCCTGGCAAATGCCAAGACAAAAGACCAACTGTTCAGTTTTGCCATTTCACTTCGTGATGCCGGATACGATGATTGCCCAATACCGCAATCGTGGTTGGAGGCATTCAGTCTGTTATCTCATTTCCTGAAGAATTCGACAGATGAGAAAAAGATAATCTTCCTGGACGAGCTTCCATGGATGGATACACCTCGTTCAAATTTCATTTCTGCTTTTGAACATTTCTGGAATGGATGGGTATCGGCCAGAAAGGATATTGTTCTGATTATTTGCGGTTCTGCTACATCGTGGATTATCAACAAAGTGATTAATGACCATGGTGGACTTCATAACCGTGTTACACAACGCATAGCACTTCAGCCTTTTACTTTGCGTGAGTGTGAAATGTTTGCTCAAAACAGAGGTCTTGAAATGAGCAGGTATCAAATAGCCGAGTGCTATATGGTGTTGGGAGGCATACCTTTTTATTGGAGTATGCTTGAAAAGGGGCTCAGTCTTGCTCAAAACATTGATAAGATTTTCTTTGCCAAGAATGGTAAATTGTCAAATGAGTTTAATCTGCTCTATGCATCATTGTTTAAGTCACCGGAGCAATATATAGATGTCGTAACCGCTCTTGGCCGTAAAAAGGTTGGTATGACTCGCGAGGAGATTATGAATGCTATTGACAAACCGAGCAACGGGACATTGAGTAAGGTGCTTGATGAGTTGGAGTACTGCGGATTCATACGAAAATACAGTGGCTATGGCAAAAAGACAAAACAGGCAATCTATCAATTAGTCGATAACTATACGCTCTTTTATTTCAAGTTTATCCAGCAAAACAAAAACAATGACGAGCATTTCTGGTCTGTTTCTATAGATTCTGCAGCGCATCGGGTATGGAGTGGTTTGGCTTTTGAGCGCCTGTGTATGGCTCACATACAGCAAATCAAGGCTGGATTAGGTATCTCAGGTGTATTGAGTAACATCTACTCATGGCGAAAAGCAGCAGATGAAAATGGCAACGGAGCACAAATTGATTTGCTGATCGACCGCAATGACCAGGTGATCAATGTCTGCGAGATGAAATACTCTATGTCTGAGTTCACTATTGATGCTGATTACGAACGCGAGCTGCGTAATAAAAAGAGTGCATTTATCGAGACTACAAAAACACGCAAGGCTGTACATCTTACGATGGTCACTACTTACGGGGTCCGTCAGAACTCGCATTCGGGAGTTGTGCAAAGTGAGATAACATTGGAGGATTTGTTTGGGTAAGCTATAGCATATGGATATATGTTTATGTCTCAGTCCTTATAAGTTAATGTTATTATAAATTTGAAAATATATGAAACACATCTGCCATAATTGTTTTGAAATAATTGAAGGGACATCGTGTCCTAAATGTGGTTTTGTAAATGAGGAATTGAATTCAGAGTTATATGCAAATGCCCGAATGGCTGTTAGGTATGGATATTCATATAGAAAGATAGCGCAAAAAAACGGTAATAGTAATATACATTATTGTCTTTCAGAGGCTAACGAGATTTTGATTTGGTTGGCAAATGCTATTTTGTCAGGTATAGCATGGGATGTAATAAAGACTACTGTTAGTAAATTGAGTGCATCTATTAAGAATCGGACAAGTGTTGATGCAGAAACAAGACAGGTTCTGTCAGATGATGATGAATTAGCCAAATTCTATGAGTATATAAAGGATTATGAAAGAGGATTCAGCAGTATTAATGAAAATGAGTATAAGTACATAGAAGAGGAGATGATTGCTGATTTTTATGCTGAAAAAGAAACTGAGATATTCAATAATAAGAAAAGATTGCCAACAATAGAGGAAAGGATAGAGATTTTAAAATCCGTTAAAATAAAGATTAAAACAATTGTTAAAAGAGAATTTGACAAATAATTTCCATATTAGGTTACAATGAGTGAATTGCATAAGTATATATTAAGCAAAAATTAAATAAAAGAAAGAAACTTTCTGTCTTAGATATGTCTGATACGGAATATCTACCTTTTCAATAAAAGTAAAATAGCAAATATGTAATGAAACTTGGAGGTGGTATGGAAAGTAATTATACATGCTCGAGACCAGTAAGGTTGGAGAATTAACTGAAAGTTTAGTATAACATCATATGATTAAGAAAATAGAAATTAAAGACATTGCAACATTTGATCATAAGGGTATTGAAATTGACGAGCTCAAGAAAGTCAATGTTATTTACGGATCAAATGGTACTGGTAAAAGCACTGTTAGTAAAGTTCTTGCTCAAGTACATAAATTTCCACAATGCCATATTGATTGGAAAGATGGAATTCCTTTGGATGTGCTCGTATACAACAAGGAATTCTGTGAAAAAAATTATTCTGAGCAGATGCCTGGGGTGTTTACATTAGGGGATGCTGCTAGTGATACTTTGAAGGAGATTTCTGACAAAAAGTTGAAATTAGAAGAGATAAAAAAGTTAGGAATTGGCTATGGTAATGAAATCTCTAAACAAGAAGAGGCTCTAAAATTAGAAGCAAATACTTTTCGAGACGCTGCTTGGAGTGATCTTCTCAAGAATTATGAATCGTATTTTTCGAAGTCAGCAATTGGTGCAGGCACAAAAGACAATTTCCTATCAAAACTAACACAAGCTTATGAGACCAAATATGATTCCTCTCTTTCTTTAGAGGAACTTAAGAAGCAGGCCGCTTTAATGTTTGGAACTTTGCCAATTCGTCAGGAGATTATAAATAAAATCTTACCCGAGAATTGCCTCGCTATTGAGTTGAACGAAATATGGCAAAAAACAATAGTTGGCAAGCAAGATGTTGACATTGCAGGCTTAATAATGCGCCTTGATAGTACAGACTGGGTTAATCAGGGAGTAAGTTATATCGAAGAAGGAAGTGATGTATGCCCTTTCTGTCAACAGCATACTATAACTCCAGAGTTCAAAGAAAAGATTAACTCATTCTTTGATGATGTCTATAAACATGACATTCAGCAACTAGACTCTCTAATAAACGAGTATTCAAAGTCATCATCTGCCTTAATGACGGAAATAGGTGAAATTATACGTACTCAAAGAGGGAAAGATAAATCTTTCTTTGACATATCTTCTCTTGAATCAACATTTGAGGCTTTGAAGATGGCTATTTCTAGTAATTACGAGTTGATGATTTCCAAAAAGAAAGAACCAAGTCGAAAAGTTTCATTGATAAGTATCACTGACCTTGTAGATACTATTAATGAACTAATACAGAACGCTAATACTGCCATAACTGAAAATAACCGTTTGGTCGACAACTTTACTAATGAGCGTAATCAACTTGTAAAGCATATTTGGAACTATTTTGCACATTCTTATTCGGCAGCAATTGAGGTTCATAATAAGAAATTAAACGGTATTAATAAAGCCATTAATAATCTACAAACCAAAAGAGATGATGCTAGACAAGATTACAAAACTGTGCAACAGGAATTGACAATACTTGAAAATTCTGTTACGAGTGTTACTCCGACAGTCAATGAAATTAATAGATTATTGAATGGTTATGGTTTTACCAACTTCCTGATTAGAGAAGTGCCAGAAAATAAGAACCATTATCAGATAGTTAGAGATAATGGAGAACCTGCAATATCTACCTTGAGTGAGGGCGAGAAGACTTTTATTACATTTCTATATTATATGCAGCTTGTAAAAGGTAGTCACAATCCAAATGGTGTTACGACAAATCGTGTGTTAGTAATAGATGATCCTGTTTCTAGTCTCGACAGCAATATACTTTTTGTAGTGAACACTCTCTTAAGGGACGTTTTTACAGATATTCACGAAGATAGGGGAAGTGTAAAGCAAGTGATACTTCTTACTCATAATGTTTATTTCCATAAAGAGATTGCTTTCATTGACAAACATTGCAAATGGCGTGATTGCATTAATCACTGGATATTACGAAAAAGAGATAATGTTTCTTCTATTCAAGCATATGGAAAGAGCAGCCCTATTAAAAGTTCTTATGAACTAATGTGGACAGAATTGAAGAGTAGTACCCTGAATTCATGCATTGTAACGCAAAATATAATGCGTAGAATCATAGAAAACTATTTTCAAGTATTTGGTGGTATAAGTCCAGATGTCATATTGGAAAAGTTTACCAATGCTGAAGACAAGAAGATTTGCCGTTCGTTACTAAGTTGGGTGAACGATGGTTCTCATTCCATGCCAGAAGATCTTTATGTTGAAATGTCAGATGATCAACTCAGTAGAAACAAAGATATTTTTCATCAAATATTTGTCATGATGGGGCAAGAGGCGCATTATGATATGATGATGCAAGAGATTGATAAAGAAGATGAAAGTATAGCAATACAATGATAATATGCCTATAGTTAAGAATTCTTTTGAGCGCCATAAGGTATTAGATCGATGTTTTCGTGATAGATCAAAAAAATACTTTATGGCAGACTTGGTACGAATTGTAAATGAAGACACGTTCTATTATTATGGTACAAGTGTGTCAGAAAGGACTATTCGTAAAGATATTGCATACATGATGGATAGCGAAGGATATTCTGCGCCGATTATCAAAGGCATGGATGGTCATCGCGCATACTATTATTATAATACGCCTGATTATTCCATTATGAACTTACCAATGAGCCAGGAAGAGATGAACCAATTATCTGACACTGTGAAGATGCTATCACGCTTTAAAGGATTGCCAGATTGTTCCTGGATGGAAGAGGTGTTGGTAAGATTTGAGGATACTTTTCAACTGACAGAAACCCCTAAAGGAATAGTTTCCTTCGCTCAGAACCCGTACTTGAAGGGGATGAAGTATTTCTCACTATTATTTGAATATATTGTAAACAAGACTGTATTGCATATTACATATCACAAATATAGAAAGCCAAGCAATATTAGAGAAATACATCCTTATCAATTAAGGCAGTATAATAATAGGTGGTTTCTTATAGGTTATGAGCCGTGTATGTCTGATAAACTCCCTGTGGTAACTGTACCATTAGATAGAATTGATTTCATTGAATGCGCCCAAGACATAATATACCAAGAATATCGAGGTATTGACCTTGATGAATATTTCAATCAAGTAGTAGGTGTTTCTATTAACATAGGGGCTAAAAGCGAAAAAATTTATATCAAGGCATTTTATCCTGCAGCAGCATATATTGAGAGTAAACCAATTCATGGTTCTCAAAAAATACTAGAGAATAATGATGATAGTATAATTTTTGAGTACAACCTTATTCCTAATTATGAATTTGAGACAATCTTGTTAACATATTTGGATGAATGCGAAATACTAAAACCCATATATTTCAGGCAAAAAATGCACAAAAGAGCGGCTAAAATATTAGAAAACACAAAATAACCATATTTATTTAACACTTTTCTGAAAGAATGAAGTTAGGCTGCAATCTTTGCCAGTAATATTGCAGTATAATTTAAATTTAATCAAAAAAGTGATAGTTATGAGAAAGACTGCTAGAGAAATTATTTTTGACGTAGAAAGCCACCTGGCTTGCAGTAAAAAAAAGCATTATTCTGATTTTTATATTGGAATTACAAACGATGTAGATCGTAGATTATTTGGTGAACACAATGTTGATAAGAATCATGCATGGTGGATATATCGTACTGCTGTTGATAAAGCTACAGCTCAGGTTGTTGAAGAACATTTCTTGAGTAAAGGAATGAAGGGAGAGACTGGAGGCGGAACAGACGATACTATCTATGTTTATTGTTACGAGGTTACTAACACCACAAAAGAGTAAATATTATGAAGTACACAGTTTACGACCTTCATCAATGTAATCGAGGCGAACAAATTCAAGTAACACTACAAGGTAGTGCAGCAAATGTTCGACTCATGGATAGTAGCAATTATAGTAATTATAAAAATGGACGAAGACATAATTATTATGGAGGATTAGCTAAAAAATCTCCCATAGTACTTACTATACCTAGAAGCGGTCATTGGTATGTTACCATTGATCTAGCCGGATTAAGAGGAAGTGTTAGGTCATCAATTAGAAAGCTCCCATCTCCACTACCAGAATATAGAGAACCTGCCTTGTCTTCAGTGCCTTCACTTGTAAGAAAGGAACCTTTGCCAATAGGGGATTCTGAAGATACTCAGCTTGAGTATGATGTATTCATATCTCATGCTTCTGAAGACAAGGATGAAGTTGTTAGGCCGTTAGCAAATGCTCTTTTGGAAAAGGGTCTAAAAGTTTGGTATGACGAGTTTGAACTTAAGATAGGTGATAGTCTTAGACGTAAGATTGATAGAGGACTTGCTAAAAGTAAATTCGGTATCGTAGTTTTATCTAAAGATTTTATAAAGAAAGGTTGGACAAACTATGAGTTAGATGGAATCATAACAAAAGCAAATACTGGGGAGCAAATCCTTCTTCCTATATGGCATGGAATAACCAAAAAAGAAGTGCTAGATTTTTCTCCATCATTAGCAGACAAGCAGACAAGGTGGCACGAAATACTGCGACATACACCGTGGAAGAAATCGCAAATGAGATTGTAGAATTAATAACAGAATAAGGATCTAAGAAGATTATAATAAGTTGAATAGTTATAAATTGGCAAGGTAAGTCGTAATATTTTCTATCGATAGAAAATATGGGAAATTACGAGACTGTAAACTAAAGTGTGTCTGAAACAGTATCCTCAAAATGCAGACAGTCATAAAGAAAATACTATCGGAAAGGAAACGTTTTTTGTCGCTTCTTTTATTGGCAGACGAACAGGAAAGTATGATTGACAAATATATCGGACGAGGAGATATGTTTGTCATGTACACTCAAGATGGTGTCGCAATATGTTCTGCAATAGTTACTGATGAAGGGAATGGTATATGCGAAATAAAAAGTCTGGCTGTAGCTCCGGAATTTCAGCGGAAAGGCTATGGCAAAGAAATGTCTGATTTTCTGAGCCAACATTATGCGGACAAGTTCAGTCTTATGACTGTAGGAACCGGAGACAGTATGAGTACAATATCATTTTATCGGAAATGCGGATTCCATTATTCCCATACTGTGCCGGATTTCTTTACCGTCAACTATGATCACCCTATAGAAGAGGACGGGAAAATACTGGAGGATATGCTCTATTTTCGCAAATATCTGACTGTTCCACAGGCAATATGTAAGAATGCCTGTACGGAAGAGCTGATTTTGTCCTTACTCAACCTTTGGAAAGAATCAGTTAAAGCAAGCCATCACTTCCTGACTGAATCTGATATCCATGATTTGATTCCAGATGTATGTCTTGCACTCAAATCAGTGGCAGACCTTGCTGTCCTGTATTATAAGAATGCACCTGCAGGGTTCATCGGTATTGAAGACAAAAAGGTAGAGATGCTTTTCATTTTGCCGGATTATTTCGGTTGCGGTCTGGGGAAAAGACTTATGGATATAGCGATCAAGGATTACGGCTCCATCTATGTCGATGTAAACGAACAGAATCCGAAGGCCAGAAACTTTTACCGGCATTTGGGCTTCCGAGAATATGAACGGACTGAGTCTGACTCACAGGGACGTCCTTTCCCTATAATTAAAATGGAATTACATGCATAAATAAACAAAATAATACAATGAAACAGAAGAATGGAATTATATGTCTTGAAACAGAGTGGGAGCACACTGTCGAAAGAAACAGACGCTCAATACATACAAAACCTTTACTGGAGTTTCTTGAAAAATCATCTGAATGTGATATCATTTATCGAAGAGTAGCTACAAAAAATGAACTGCAATATTATCTGAAACGGTTCAATTTGGCAAAATATGACAATTATTCAATTATCTATCTTTCATTTCATGGGGATACACATTCAATCTTTCTGGAAGGAGAAAAAGGGGATGAGGCAGTATTAAGCTTATCTGACTTGGCGCACTTATCTGACGGCGTTTTTAAAGACCGGTTTGTACATTTCAGCAGTTGCCGCACATTGCTGGGAAGTGAAAAAGAGTTAGGAAATTTCAAGATAGAAACTGGAGCCAAGTGTATATCCGGTTATACAAAATCTGTTGATGACATTTTAAGTGCTATAAACGATATTGCATATTTTGAACGGATATTTAACTATGCGACGATGAAAGGTTTAGAATCAGCGATGGATAAATTATATTCAGGGCTTAATGATGAATTAGGATTCAAGATATACTAATGACCACAAAAAGATACTTGAGCAACAAAAAAACTTCTTGTATGTATAAAATAAAAACCCGGATTCATCACCAGTAACTGAAAGCTGGGAGAGGAACGACCGGGACTGCGTTGCAAATATACAAGAACTCGCCCGATTTCGGATGGATTTAGGAAGAATAATGTAAACTATTGGGCTTTCAGGGAGATACGCAGCATTATTCCGCATTTGTAAATGTGTGCTTTGAAGCCGTTTTTTGAATAGTTAAGCGAAAAAATTGCTACCTATCCGTTGCCCATTCCAGTTGTATGGAGTTGTTTGAAAATCCTTTCTGCTCCGACCGTAAAGAACGCAGTTTCATCATTTTGGCTTAGCGAAGGTACTTATTTTTTTTGAGATATGAAAAATATAGGTTCCGGAAGTCAATGGTGATAGCTTTGTCGATGTCTGACGATATTTTACATGCCGATGATTAACTCTGTCTCTGTTAATTTTGCAAACAATGGAACAGATTATGAATCAGACAGATGTAAAGGTTTCGTTCTACCTTAAAAAGAGCGAGGCGGATGCCAGGGGAAACTGTCCCGTGATGGCACGGCTTATTGTCGGCAAGCACTCTGAAACAGCATTCAGTGTCAAGTTTCGTGTGCCACAGTCATTGTGGTCATCCGGACGGGCGTGTGGAAAAAGTGTTGCGGCAAGAGACATAAACAACAGACTGGATGAAATACGTGCTGCCGCGCTCGGCATCTATGCGGAACAATCTGCAATCCGTGAGGATGTAACAGCAGAGGATGTAAAGCATCAACTTTTGGGTATGGCTTCGGAACAGGAAACCCTATTAAGCTATTTCAGACTTTTTATTAGAAATTTCGAGAAACGCGTTGGGATCAATCGTACGGAAAAGACATTGAGGGCTTACCGCAATTCCTACAATCATCTGGTACGTTTTTTACAGATGCAATATAAGCTGTCAGATATCCCTTTTGCCGCATTGGACCGTTCCTTCATTGAAAAATATGACTTGTATCTACGTACGGAATGTTGTCTGGCTTCAGGCACAATAGTCAATCTTACCGTCCAACTGAAAACAATTGTCGGAGAAGCTATTGCTGACGGTATAATAACAGTATTCCCGTTTGTCGGATATGAACCGGTACATCCGAAACCGGAACAGAAATATCTCACCTCCGAAGAATTGAATAGGATTATGACAACACCTCTCCATGATCAGATTCTTTATCATGTGAGAGATATGTTCCTGTTTTCCTGTTATACGGGTATTCCCTATAGCGACATGTGTCTGCTGACAAATGTAAATATGCACTGCCATTTGATTGTCAGCCGTAAAGACCAAACCAACAAAAAGAAGCTATCACCGCTTACCAACCACAAAAACACCAAGAACGGAGTAATAAAAAGCGGCTTCGACCGTGTGAATCTCTTTCGACAAGCGGAACAAGGCTTTGATAAACTATTCAGTTACAACCGCCAATTATCCGAATCCTTTGAGTATTCCAACACGATGAAGAACGGAAGCATTGATGATAAACTGAGAATGCAGGAGCAGGAGTTGAAAGAGCCAAAATACTATTTTACTGGCGAAAAGAAAAAAGATGTATTCCAATCCAGTGAAAAAGAAAACAATATTTCTTGCAACCTTGATAACAAGGCAGATGAAAAACATTCTTACAGTCATCAAAATAACGGTAGTGGCGATTCTCTATTATCTATCATCTCATTGGGAAAGGGCAATAATTACGATGCAGCATCGGAAGAGGAATTGCAAACACAGAAACGTAAAAAGAAGAAAGGGATTAGACGATGACTGAATATGAGGAACTAAAAGCCGATATAGAACGCTACCTGATGGAACGTTTTAAGTATCGAAAATCGCTTGTATGGCTGACAGTGGATAATATACTAGCTACCCAAAGAAACAGTCGGGTAGATTTATATTTGCGTAGTACAAAGGTTGAAAGCCGTTTTCCACTTGATTGCCTGATTATCGCCCGATTGATTTTTAGCAAAGAACGGATAGGGCACTGAACGTACTTTATCCGATTTCTGACAGGAATAGCCCCAAAGTACGGTTTTAACCATATCGGTATTGAGTGTGCCAACATCAAAAGCAGTACATTTGCCAAGAAATTAGACTTCTACTCGATTGATGGCGAGAACTACGCCATATCCGCAAGTAATCTAATTGATTATTTTTCAGTAGAATAAATACAATGTCGAAAAAATATCCATACCTTTGTAACATTAAAAACTAACTAACGATGAAAGATAAAAAATTTAACACTTTATCACTTATAACTAGTATAACAGCTTTGGTTATATCACTTGCAAGTGTGTATTTTCAATTTTTTTATATAAAACATTCTTTATTGTATGCAGTAATGCCGATTGAGCACAATGACAAGAAAGATATAGACATCCCTTTAATTTTTAGAAATGGAGGAAATCAAGAGGAAATTATTTTAAGCACAGTGTTATATTTGGAGCTTAAGACTGATTCTGTATCTCATTACAAGCGAATTAGCAACTTGAAATCAGATGCATATCCATTAATGTTAGCTCCTAATGAACATAAATTAGTAATATTGTCGGGTAATTACGAGGAGTATTTTAAAGGGCTTATATTGATTGATAATGACTCTATATCAGGCTATTGTCCTGTCACATATTTAGATAACCTTTGGTTAGTTATGGATATAGAATATTTATCATCTAATGGAAGTATGAATAAAGTATCACACAAAATTGCTGAGATTTCATTTACTAACAATAACACAATAAAATTAATACATGGGGAACCTGTAATTTTGTATGAGTTAGAAATGGATACAGATAGTGAAAATGCGGGATATTATTCTATGCCAAAACAATACTCAGGACACATAAGTATAGATTTACAAGATAGTTCCTCTATGAGAAAAAACAAAGACAAGTTACTAATGATAGAAAGCCTTATTGGTGATTCATTAAAAAACATATTGCCAAAATAATCCTTTCTTTCTCTGAACACAAAGGTATATTCCGAGCCTGAAACGTCAATGCTAAGTCCTACGGATTTGGAAAAATTTCTTCCTTTTTGCTCCACAAAAAGAGTTAATTTTTCCAAAGTATTGCCTTATTCATTCTCTCCATATAGTAAATGTTTATCATTGAAAAAAGGTTGTAAAAAACTATAAATATTGACACAAAAACATGCATTGACTATCTATGGTTCTTTTTATATGGAAGAAAAAAATAAAACTAAGGTAATATGACACTCCAAGTTTTCTTATTCGCATCATATTGAATTTTATTCTTATAATGTGGTAATAATAATAATGCGGAATCTAATTTAGGAGCCATTATGGTAATATATGAATCTGTTTCTTTAAAGCTGATATCATAATTTCTTCTTGCAAGTGAGAGTTTTAGCTCATTATGGCGATTTACATTTTTCAACGAATCATTTTCTTTCATCAAATCAGAATATGTTAATGGATTTCCGTTTATAGATTTATAATATATAGTTCTATTTCCATTTATAGAATCATAAGATAAATCCATGAATTTAGTAAATAAAGAATCCGACCATTGAAGATTATTGATTGTATTTCTTTTTTCCACAATATCATCGTTTAAAAGACTGATTTGATTATCGGCTTGATATAAAGAAACACCAAAGTAAATAATTACCCCAAACATAAGCAACATGGCATACCCTATGCCTTTATCCGCTTTCTTATTTTCATCAATAATTTGATTTGCTTCATCTAACAAGACCCTAACTGCATCTTTATTTTCTTGACTCTCATTATTGTTGATTTCTTTTCTTATATCAACAATAACGTCACTTAAACGTCTTATTTTATTTTTTTTGCTCATATCTAATTTTATAAAGATTACATTCGTTTTTTAAATCGACAATTTCTTTTAGGTATTTTTCTTTCGCATCAAATAGAGCATTATTCAGCTTGTTTTCCATCTCGTTTTGTTTTCTCAATTGAATAATTTCCTCATGTATTCTACCAACCTTATAACCAGCAATAACAAAAGCACCAATAAGAAGTATTCGCCCCCATGTAGAGTCTAGCTTACTAAAAAACAACTTTATTTTATCAATAGAGTCATCTCCTTTGGATACATATCGCTTATTAGAAACTTTGGTCACGCTATTTGTTATTATTACACGAACACATTAATACTCAATCAAATAAGATTCATGTGCAAATTTACGACTTTTACATTTCATATACAAACATTGGTCTAAATAGTCAAGTATATATTTATTCAATCAATTCATATCTTCCCTCAATTCGGTCTGCAAGGTTCGTCATATCCTCATTGATTTGAGTAGTGGAAATACTTCGATGTCCTAATGTTTGGCTAATCGTTTCTATTGGAACACCCATTGAAAGACAAAGTGTTGCATAGCTATGCCTTCCCATGTGATAGGTCAAACATTTATCAATATTGGCTGCTTTGGCTATCTTTTTCAACTGAATATCAGCATTTTCTATTGTGCATAACCTAAAAACCTTTCCATCAAGCCCGGCAAAAGCCGTATTCCGGTATTTCTCAATAAGTCGTAACGGAATATCAAGTAGGGGAATGTAAGAAGTAGTTCTGGTCTTTTGACGATTTAAGACAATCCACTGTTTGCCATCTTCTTGCCGTACAATATTATCATGCCGTAAGTTCTTTAAATCCACGTAAGCAAGCCCCGTGAATGTCGAGAATAAAAACATATCACGGATAAAATTAGCACTCTCATGTTTCATATCTACTTGCATCAACCGTTCTATCTCATCCATAGATAGCCATTTTCGTGTAATGGTTATCCGCTGCGGACGATAGCCAAAGAACGGGTCTTGATACATCAAACCTTTGTTTAAGGCTCTCATTACAACCCTGCGCAATGGTTTTATCGTATTGTTGGTTGTGCTTGCGCTTAATTGCAAATTGACTTTTAGATAGTAAACATACGATTCTATAAAATCAAAATCGACTTGAGTAAACGGAATGTCCGTTACCCCGTATTTATACTCCAAAAACTCTTTCAAATGTAGATAAGCACGATAAAGATGTGTATAGGTGGTTTTTACTATCAAGATACCGACTGACTGCCGTTTCTCTTCAATCAAGGTTGCAAACTCCTGTATTAAGCTGTTTTGTTTAATGCCAATTCCTTTGATAGTGTTTTTCAGTATTTCAGCCGTAATGTGGCTTTTGTTTTCCAGTAAGGTTTTATAGTGGCGGACAAGTTCAGCCCGATAGTTTTCTATTCGTTTGTTGATAGTTGTTTCTTCTTTTGATTTGCCTATGGCTATTCCCTGTTTGGCATCCCATTTTTCGGGAGAAAGTTCTAAACCTGTGCTGAAAGCCGAGCTTTTGCCGTCCACACTGATACGCCCCATGACAGGGCAATTACCTGATTTTTTCTTTTTGCTGGTATTCAGGTAAAAGAGTATAGCGAAAGTGCTTCTATTGTTTTGCATAATACCTGTATTTTGGATTATTAAAAGTTGAATTTAGTGGCAAGACGTGCAGATAGCTGCTGCATATCGTTGCCTATCTTCTCATTGTTAAGACGTGCGTAGCGTTGGGTTGTTTCAATATGCTTATGTCCTAACATCCGACTCACACTCTCAATCGGAACTCCTTGTGAAAGGCAGATTTGAGAAGCGAACGTATATCTCGCCATATGGTAGGATAATTTCCGGTTGATACCACAGTTTCTTGCAATTCGTTTTAAACCAACATTCACCTGTCCTAAACTCATGTGTGGAAATACTTTTCCATCGGGAGCAAGCCCCTTGTAATACTCCATGATTCGGATAGGGATATTTAATAGCTTTACATTAAACTCCGTATGGGATTTCTGCCTATTAGCTGAAATCCACAAACTACCGTCATCTTCGGTAATAATATCTTTCCAAGAAAGTTTATGCACGTCCGCATAAGCCAAGCCGGTAAAGGTCGAGAACAGGAACATATCACGGATAAACCGTTGTGTGCCTGATTTGAGGGGAGTTTTCATTAACAAGTCTAATTCGTCATTGGTAAGCGATTTGTTTTTAAGTTCCGTCTTTTCCAATTCAAAACCGTCAAAAGGCGGACGGGTGATGATTCTTCGATGCAATGCCAAACGTATCACTTTGTTTAGCAAGACAATTCTTGCCTTAACTGTTCTCGGCTTCATCTTGCGTTTTACACGAAAAAAGAAATTCAATGCTTCGATGAAAGGCAAATCTAATTCGGTAAGGGGAATATCCTCTACATGGTATTCTTCCCGAAGGAATTGTTTAAGCTGTTTGTAAAGGACTTCATATTGCTTGTAGGTGGATTGTGCCCTGTCGATGCCTATTCTTCCTTTGAAGTCCTCCATCATTTCACCGAACAGGACAAGAAGCGTTTTTTGTGTTGTGGCAATTCCTTGAAAGGCGTTCTTCACTTCGATAGCGGTTACTTTTCCTGTCCGTTTTAAAATGTCCTTGTAGTGCGCATGTATGGAGGCTGTCTCAAAATAAACTTGAGATAGCCTCTTTTGTTTCATTCCAGATTGAAGTCCTTTGGATTTTTCTCTAAAGATTAATTTATAAGTTTACTTTTGAAGATTTTACCTTTTCAAACTGTTTTTTGTTACCATAAGCCTCCTAAGAGGCTACTTTTGCAAGATTATGTGCTATTGCCAGCAGGCCGAACTCAATTTCAACTTTCTTAAGTCCACGAAGATGGAACCTCTTGAAGTGCTTGTTGTTCTTGAGGTTTCCAAATACGGCTTCCACATCCTGTGGTCGCTGACTGCGATATTTCATACCTTCATCAGAGAGTAGTTTTTCACGTACTCTCTCCTTGATTTTTCTCAGACAGTGATTTACCTGTATAATTCTTTCAGACCGGCTTTTGTGACACCGGCATCTTAACTGGCAACCCTTACAGTTACGTGCCCTGTACCTTGATATAATCTGAACAAAACCGTTGTCTGTTACCCGCCTTACATCGGAGAGTCGTTCCATTCTCTGTCCCATCGGACAATACATGCCGTCGGTTTCTTCATTATAATAAAAGTTGGCAGACAGAAACGGGTCGTTTCTGAAGTTCCTTTTCTGTTCCTTATGAAAATAATTGTACTTTATGAAGGTTTCAATGCCATGTCTGAAAGCATACAGATAGTTCTCTTCACTTCCGTATCCTGCATCACAGACAGACACGTAAGGGTATCTGCCGTAAAGTGATTGGAAATCGTCCATATGCAGAGGATAGGTGGAGGTATCACCCGCACACTGGTGGATGGTATAGTTCAGAATGAACTGCTTGTTGGTACTGATCTGTGCATTATATCCGGGTTTAAGCTGCCCATTTCTCATATGGTCCTCTTTCATGCGCATGAAAGTAGCGTCATTGTCTGTCTTTGAGTAACTGTTACGTCCGTCAAGTATCTCTCCCTGTGATTCATATTTCCTGAGCTGTTCAGGCCATGACTTCCTTACACGTCTTACCTTCGCTTTCATTTTCCTGTCCGCATCTACTCCGTTCAAGGCATCATCTATCTGGCAGAGTGCCTTTTCCACTTTCTCCGGAGTGATATCCTGATATGTAAGAGGAGCGGAGTCACGCAGTTCCTGCTTGGTTACGGACTCGGCGTACTTCCATATCTCTTCAAGCTGTTCTGCGATTCTGGATATGCGCGTATGTATGGACTTGCCCCAGACGAACGTATAACGGTTGGCGTCCGCCTCTATCTTCGTTCCATCGGTACAGGCCACATCCAGACTTACAAAACCTTCCGACACGAGGAACTTCACGATGGTAGCAAATATTGTCTTGAGTACATCCTTCAGCCGGCTGCTGCGGAAACGGTTGATGGTATTATGGTCAGGAGTCACATTGCCGGTAAGCCACATGAAGCGAATGTCATTGCGACAGAACTCTTCTATGCGACGGCTGGAATAAATATTACGCAGATAAGCATAGACCAGAATCTGAAGCATCATGCGAGGGTGGTATGCAGAACAGCCTTGGGGAGAATACCTGCGGTAAAGTGCTTCAAGGTTTATCTGTTCAATGATACGATGAACAATCCGGACCGGATAGTTCTGGGGAATAAAATCGCCTAAACACGGAGGTAAAAGCAGATTATCGTTGGATGTGTAGCTTTTAAACATTATCTTTGGGATATCTTAGCTTGATTTCCTAAGATACAAAAAATTAGGGAGGTGGGCAAGTTCTGGCTGAGCGAAGTTAGGACTTGCCTTATTTTTTTGCAGATACAAAAAAGGCCATCTCAAAGTATTTTGAGACAGCCTCTGTTGAGTTCAACGGCAACACGGCTTTTGCCGATTGCCCGACCTGACTTTACACTCCAAAGCCGTTCTTCGATTTTTAGCTTTGAGCCAAATTGTGCGATACTGTTGCCGATGATGATTTTTCCGATAATCGGAAAAATGGCATCTGGATTTGGTTCTGTCCTCTCCGTGTTACCCTCTCGTTTGAGATAGAAAGACACCTTTAGTTCGTTGTTCATAACGCTCACATTTTTAGTTTGTAAAATTACTTTCTTTGTGAGTTATTCGAACAATGTAAACCACAGACAAACAGTGCTATAACCGGACGTTTAACGTCATCAGTTTGCCGTATTTTTCGCCTCTCGGAACGGGTAACGGTTTAGAAACGGAAAGTCTGCTTAAATCTGCTTTTTCCAGCTATTTCGCTACTCGGCATTCAAAGACACTAAAAGACATACATTTCTATCATTCAATCAATTACCCTTGTTTTCTCTCTTTCTCCTTTTACACTCCTTGTTTTTATTGCATCGCAAGTTCAGGTCCTTTTGATTTCTGAACAAATCTCCACACTCCATTGTAATCTGACTACTTTTTTATACTTCATTTTGCATATTCAAATAAAAGTCGGACATTTGTATCGTAATGCTTGGTAAAGCCTCTGTTATCAAAATACGTAACCAAGTTAAGGGTATACCCGTTCATCAAGAACGGGTTTTTTCGTTTATGACCATCCCTTTGTTTTACCATACCAACACATAAAAGATGAAAACAATCATTCTGAATCAACGTAAAGAACGTGATGAACTGATGTCTCCGCCCTTATTTGAAACGTAAGAATAGAGATTTGCTATTGAGTAGCCATCTTATCAAGTTGATAACAGGTCCCCGACGAGTGGGTAGATCCATTCAGGCATTATTGATGCTGCGGGACAAGAATTTTGCATACTTGAACTTCGACAACCATCAATTGTTAGAAGCCTGGGATGCTGATTTGGTCATGCGGTGTATGGTAAACAGCATCTGGTCTGTTTTTAAAATGCAGAATTTCATGTTTGAAGAGGTTGTCTGTTGTCTTTCCGCTTTTTATCGATAGCGGAACTAAACAGCAGGATAATTTAAAATATAGGGTGCTATTTTGCTTGCCAGTTTACCTGTTTCTAGAGTAGTACAGTACGATTTAAATAAGATAATGAATTGTTGGAGCCGACACTAATTCAAATTCTGGCTTTTTATTTGTTCTCATTTGGCACATCATGTTCAATGCGGGTCATTACAGACTTCTTGTTGTTTTTTGCAAGTGGACGTTAGTTGTTTTACTTTGTTGAAGATTCATCATTCCTAGAGAAAAGGCTGATTCTATCTGACTATTATCAATCCATAGATGGAACTCTTTCCGTAGTGAGGCCGATAAATGATGGAATATTTACTAATTCGACTTCAGGCTTTTCAAGCCTACTGATTCAGTCGTCCATGCAATTTTAAGATAAAGCGTTTCTTACAATTTGTTTTTTGCGGATATAATCTACCATTTCCTTATTGGCTTTCCCAGCCCTTGCTATATCCATGATAGTAAGCAAATTCTTTTGCGGATCATCCTTAATACGTGTCATAAATTCTTTCCATGCCGAGTCATTTGACAGGTCTGATTGGTCATAAGGGTCTGTATCCCTATATTTGGTAATGGCAGCATCCAGACAACGCTTGTCTGAGCCTGAAATGTAGTCCATATCAGGTTTGGCAGAAGCATAAATTTTCTTTTCATGTACCTCTATTCCGGTAAGGAAATCATTAAATCCTTCTTCCGTAGGCTTTCTTCCTGCTGTTTGTAGGGCCTTATAAATATAAGTCGGTACCGGACCATACTTCAATGCCATGAAAGAGTCTTCTATAAGTACCTTCCCATATTTGACAAGATAATCCTGTTGTGCGAAATAAAGTATTTCAAATAGCTTTGTATATTCAACTCCTTGGGGGAAACTCTGCATAATATAGAGTAATACTGTCTTTATTTTAGTAATCTGTATAGAGGTTTTCATTTTTATCCATTATAATCGATATATACCCCAAATATAAGCATTTATTTGAAAACAATGATCTTTTGTTATAGCTTTTATCGTTGTAATACCTCTTAACAAGTCGGATATTTTCGGGTCTCAATTTGACCATCTTATGCCTCGTTGGAGTGGTGCTTTGTCTGACCTTTACCCCCCCCGAGTCGTTTATAAGTTTTGCAGCTAGAAGAAAAACTGGTTGGAGCCATTTGCCATGGCGCAGCTATCTCTTTTCTTCCCTTATTTTGACTTTACTTTAATGAACGTATATATGAATACAGGGATAAAGTAAAGTGGTGCTGCACCCTGCAATTCGTCGTGTCGTACCAATGAGAAAAATACCGTAATTTGGCCAGATCTCCTCAATCATCTTTTGAAATTGTTGCTGATTTCAAGGAAAAGTGTAGATTTCAAACCTCAATTTTGATGGAAAAGTGTTTAAGGGGACTCTGATTCGTTGGAAAAAGTGGTACTATTCATTTGAAAAATGTAAAGTTCATAGCCGTTAACTAAATTCAGGAAAAATATCTAACATCGTCACTAAACCAATATCACTAGAAAATAAAAGACTCACCCTAAGCGCGCTGTTCTTATGGGAAGCGGGGTGAATATGTTATTGCAAATTTAATTAATAAACCTCATATACCAATGTTTTTCTTAAATATATTGTGAGAATGAATTATATGGTAATAGGTCCATGCACTATTACATTCTTATTGATTGCTAATAGCTTACTCGTTTTTTGCGAAAAATATCCTTTATATTGAGATTTTATTTACTATGTTATGTTCTTTAATAATAAGGGGATGGAAAAGGGGAATTGTGCTTTTTATCTAATGTCCTTGCGTTAATCTTTCTAGGTACTTTAATAAACCTTCTGATGCATGAAAGAATAAGATAAAATACTTTTCAAACATTTCGAACAAAATTTCATCTGATGTAATTCTAATTCCGTATTAATTTATATGTATGTATTTGTTTATCAGTGGTTATGGCATTTGATATTTTAGAAACTAAGAGATTGAGGGTATCTGTATAAAGCAATAATTATCTATGATTTAGATAGATTTTATAGTGAAAAGTACTCAAATTACATAGAGGGACGTAAATTTGTCCCCCGTATATGGCTTGGGGGACAAACGGGGGACAAAAATGTTGAAAAAATAGGAATAACAAAAGAAAATACCTTCCATAAAACTATTATTTTGCCATATTTAAGTCGTTTTTAGTCAGTATTTTAGATTGTTTATATCTGTAACTATCTGATAATCAATTGGTTGGCTATTTGCCGATGCAAAAGTTTTGAAATATATTTTGCAATGTTTCTTCCGAGGTTATACCTCCTTCTGCAACAATCTCACTTAGTTCGTGGATACATTGTCTTAAATCCTCACTTACCAAATCTCCTGATAATCCCAATTGCAATCCTTCCTGTACTCTATGAATAGAATCCAATGCTCGTGTTAATGCTTCGTAATGGCGTACATTTGTAATGATAATATCGTTTTGGTTGATTTCTGGTAAGGCGGCTGCCTGTACTAACTTTTTTTCCAGGATCGTTATATTTTCCCTTTTCTTTGCTGAGATAAATAGTTTTTCCACTTTCATGTCAGCAAATATAGCTGACAACTCTTCTTTTTGTATTGCTAGTAACAGATCTGACTTATTAAATAAAATAATCATCTTTTTCCCTTCGCAGTGTGGAAGAATTTCGGCTTTTAATTCTTCGAACCGTCTTTGGGCATCTGTAGAGTCTATCATCCATAAAATGACATATGCTTGGTCCATCTTTTGGAAAGTACGTTCTATCCCTAGATTTTCTATTGTATCGTTCGTTTGGCGGATTCCAGCTGTATCAATAAATCGGAATGTGACACCTTGTAAATTGATCGTATCCTCTATTACGTCACGGGTCGTTCCATGGATATCACTGACAATGGCTTTTTCCTCATTCAGCAACGCATTCAGTAAGGTGGATTTTCCAGCATTCGTCTCTCCGATAATTGCTACAGGAATGCCATTCTTGATTGCGTTTCCTACACTGAAAGAATGAGCTAGCTGGGCAATAACTTGTTCGATATGGGTAGCTAGACTGCTCAGTTCGTCACGATTGGCGAATTCTAGTTCTTCATGATCACTGAAATCCAGTTCTAATTCCATTAACGAAGTGAAATGAAGCAATTGGTTACGCAGGTTAGAAAGTTCTTTACTGAATCCTCCACGCATTTGGCTCATGGCTAGGCGATGGGTGGCGGCAGACGATGAGGCTATCAGATCGGCCACAGCTTCGGCTTGGCTCAAGTCCATTTTTCCGTTTAGAAAAGCACGTTGGGTGTATTCACCTGGTAGAGCGGCACGACATCCATTATAGATCAGGAGTTGTATAACTTGCTGCAGGATATAGGATGAACCATGACACATGATTTCCGTACTGTCTTCACCGGTATAAGAATGAGGGGCACGGAACAAAGAAATTAAAACTTCGTCTATTACTTCTTCTGCAGAAGGTATAATTGATTCTTTTTTTTGTAACGTTTCACTTTTTTCTTGCGGAATTTCACTCGTTTTTTGGAAAAGTGTATTATTAATTTTTCGCTTTGGGGAACAAATCTTTCCGAAAGTAAGAGTATATGGTGCTCGTTCTGTCAGTGGCTTGCCTGTGGCGGGTGTAAATATGCGTGACGTTATTTCAATCGCTTTTGGGCCAGATACACGAATTATTCCGATGGCTCCTCCCTGGGCGGTGGCAATGGCGCAGATTGTATCTTGGTTTATCATTTTCATTTGGTTAATAATATAATGTTTTAGCTACGATGGCTGTTACTTCTTCTAAATAACGGCGGTCTGTCTCATCAAAAGAGTTTAATAGATTACTGTCAATATCCAATACTCCCTTTACTTGTCCATTAGCAAGAATAGGAACAACAATTTCGGAGCGGGAAAGAGAACTGCAGGCTATATGTCCGGGGAATTGTTCTACATTGGGCACTATCAAGGTTCGAGCTTCTGACCATGAGGTTCCACATACTCCCTTTCCTTTATGGATGCGATAACAGGCGGTGCTTCCCTGAAAAGGTCCTAAAATAAGTTGGCCGTCTTTAACCAGATAGAAACCTACCCAAAAAAAGCCGAAGGCTTCCCGAAGAGCAGCGGCAGTATTGGCCAAAACACTTATTTCTTCTTTTTCATCTGATATTAAAAGTTCAAACTGAGGGAGGAAAAGACGGTAACGTTCTACTTTATTACTAGTTGTTTGTTTGAAACTGGTTTCCATATTTTTATTTGTTTTATGAGGGGACATCTTGTTGTTTTTTTACAAAAAATGGTCTTCTATGAAGCGATGTCCCCTGTTAGGTAAAAAGAGTTGGCTTATTCTGTAAAAAATCTGTTTATGCCAATCTTCTTCTGGATGATAATAAGAATAAGTATTGATAGATGATCCGGTGAATTTTATCCATATTATATAGACAACTAAATTGGGAATTATATTCTTTCCAAGACTTTTTCTATCAAACCATCAATAGAGTTTTTATAGCCGGTATTGGCTTCCTTTATTAGTCGGTTGGCAATTACCATACATACAGTCATGGCTTTGTGTCCCATCAGGCGTGCTAATCCGGCAAGGGCGGAACTTTCCATTTCAAAGTTAGTGATGCGATAGTCTTTGTATTCAAATTTCTCAATCTTTTCATTCTGTTCAGGATCGGCCAGTGGAATACGGAGTTCTCGTCCTTGCGGGCCAAAGAAACCTCCTGCGGCGATAGTTATGCCACGGACCATATCATTTTGCGCGATGCGGTCTATTAATTCCCGGTCGGCATCAATGACGTATGGGTGGGCGATGCATACATTACCTTCCCAACCCATGTAATTTATAAAAGCTTGTTCGAATTTCAGATCGCAAACCTCATTGCGTCCGGCGTAGAAATTGAGTAGTCCATCAAAACCGATAGACTTTTCAGAACAAATATAGGTGCCAACGGGAGTATAAGGCTGTAATCCGCCACATGTACCGATACGTACTAATTCCAATTGGCGTAAGTGGTCTTTTTCATAACGGGTATTGAAATTAATATTGGCCAAAGCATCTAATTCATTCATCACAATGTCTATATTGTCACAACCTATACCGGTGGAAACTACGGTGAGACGTTTCCCTTTATAAGTACCGGTAATGGTCTTGAATTCACGGCTTTCTATTTCACATTCTTTAGTTTCGAAATGAGAAGCTACTAATGCTACACGCCCAGGGTCACCTACTAGAATTATTTTATTTGCCAGCTGTTCCGGTTTGATATGAAGGTGAAAAATAGAGCCGTCGGGATTGATAATCAACTCAGATTCTGCATAATATTTTTTCATAATCTTTTTTTTGTGGTTAATGGTCTGTATAATTGATGTTATATTTCTTGTCTTTTTAATGGGTATACAAACAGATTATTTCTTAGATGTAGATGCCACGGATTTATAAACTTTCATTGATATTAGCATGATAAAGAGAAAAACAGTTTCATTCGCATCCAAGAAAAATACATTAATCGTTGAATACTAGTTTTATTTGCTTAATGGTTCATTACCGAAAGTTGTTTCGGGTTTTGCAATATTTTCACGCATGGAGGTATCTGCTTGTATATTCTTCATGCGGTAATAGTCCATAATGCCTAGGTTGCCACTACGAAATGCTTCCGCCATGGCCTTGGGCACTTCGGCCTCTGCCTGAATTACATTCGCACGGGCCTCTTCTGCTTTGGCTTTCATTTCCTGTTCCAAAGCGACGGCCATCGCACGGCGTTCTTCTGCTTTGGCTTGTGCAATATTCTTGTCGGCATTGGCCTGGTCTATTTGTAAAGCAGCTCCAATATTTCTGCCTATATCAATATCAGCTATATCAATAGACAGGATTTCGAAGGCCGTACCGGCATCTAAGCCCTTGCGGAGTACTAATTTAGAGATAGAATCAGGATTTTCCAATACGGATTTGTGATTTTCGGACGATCCGATAGAGGACACGATACCTTCACCAACACGTGCTAGAATCGTGTCTTCTCCGGCACCTCCTACTAATTGGCGGATATTGGCGCGTACAGTGACACGAGCTTTAGCTATAAGCTGTATGCCGTCTTTGGCTACAGCAGTAACGGGAGGAGTGTCAATAACCTTAGGGTTTACTGACATTTGCACGGCTTCGAATACGTCACGGCCGGCTAGGTCAATACCAGTTGCCATTTGGAAAGACAGTTCGATGTTGGCTTTGGATGCGGATACTAGTGCGTGTACTACTTTTTCTACATGCCCGCCTGCCATATAATGAGCTTCCAATTCATCTCGGGTTATGTTACTTAAGCCAGCTTTATGTGCTTCAATCATTGCTGGGACAATGACATAAGGAGGAACATTACGGATGCGCATTAAGAATAATTGCACCAATGAAATGCGTACTCCCGAAACTTTGGCAGACAGCCAGAGGAAAAATGGTACATAATGAAAGAATAGTACCACGAAAATAATTCCACCTCCTATAAGGATGAAAGGAAGATAGTTGGGTTCGATCATAATAATCAATTGTTTAAAAGTAAATATTTATATTTGAACAGCTCCACATCGAATCTCTGCTGTTTTCACTATTGTCTAAAATATACTTGAATGAGAATGTCAATCAAGAAATTTGATAAAATCGTATTTGTAAGTCATTTTTCTATCATAGGTTGAATTTGCGTACAATCACCGTTCCTTCAACCATTCTTTCTACATAAATGGGGGTATTCTCATCAATCAAGCCATCGGCAGAGCGCACTTCGATGATGTGTCCATTAAAGTTTGCATTGCCTATCAGTGCAAGGCGGGTTATTGCTATGCCTTTGTCTCCGATGCGGATATGGGTTCCTTTTAGGGGATCGATTTTATAATCCAGTGTTTTCTTCAAAGAAAGCTTGTCCATGGTTTTTGAGTGCATAAACCAGATGATAATGGCTATGCAACTTAGGACGGATGCTATCAAAGTAATGAATCCTGCTATCGGTCCTAATGTGTCGAAAGCGTAATAGTTGGCATATAGCAGGCAGATGGCCGATGCTATTCCGGCTATACTGATGCCGGGAATAAGGAAAACCTCTACAATAAAGAGAAGTACTCCTGCCAAGATGAGCGCTATGATAATAAATACTTCCATAAATATCTTTGTATTAGTGTTTCAACTTCTTTATTTCTTCGTTGCGGACGCTGATATCCAGTTGGGCCATTTCTTTCAGAAGTTGTTCAGTACGTTTTTCCAATTCCAAAATGGCGGGTGTCAAATTCTTCTTTCGTGCACTGTTCCCTTGGGCATATTGTTCGCGTTTGTCATCCAGATTTTTCTTCAGGTTGTCATAATCCTTCTGCTTTTGTATTCTTTGCTGATAAAGTTTACGTGCTTCGGCAGAGCGGAAGTCGTTCAATGTGTGGTAAACAGCAGAGTCATCTATTATCAAGGTGAAGTCTTTTTGTTGTTCTCCGGATTCTTTGGCATACATTATTGCCGCTAGGCGTTGCTTGCCGGTTCGTACTTTCTCTTCATCTTTCCAGGTGGTACGGATAGAATGTAGGCTGGCTGCATTTATAATGATCTGTTCGTCTGTACTTTCGTAATTGTATACTTCTTTTGAAGAGTTCGGTACAAACACATAGATACAGACTTTGTTATCAGGCTGATAGCGGTCTGAAGCAAACCAGCCAATATTGTTGAATTCATCAATGGCATACATATAGTCATTGGCGGGAGAGTTAAATGGCATTCCTATATTATCGGGACGAAGATAATTGCCATTTTCCGAATCATAGCGAGTTACAAAAATATCGTACCCCCCCAAAGAGCCTTCTCCATCCGATGCATAATACAAGGTAATGCCATCTGACATTAAGAAGGGATAGTTTACATTTCCCTGTTCATTAAGGGACATGAGGGGTTCGGGCTCGCTCCAGCCGTCCAACAGACGGATACGGGAGTAGAGTTGCATTTTGCCGTCTGTGCTTTTGTTCCCGTAAAGTACTTTATTGCCCATTTCGGTTTGATAGACAGTCCCGGATATGGTAGGATCGTGATAGAGTGCTCCCGATTCTTTACTGATTTTATATGCTTTCAGAAAATCATTTTTATCGACTACAAAACTATCTATTACAGTAATGTTTTCCACTCCTTTTATCATACGGGCTGCTTGCTTTATTTGTTCCAGCTCTGCTTCAGCCATTTCGGTAGGGCGTTTTTTCTTTTCCAACCATTCTATGTGTTGTTCGTAGTTATCTACGGCATCGTCAAACCGATAGATATCATAATATAGTTTCCCTAAATAGCGGTATGCGTCAATGACTTTGCGGGCGGCGCTTTTTTCAAGGTAGGGCTGTGCTTCTTTTTTTTCTCCTGTTTCATAACAACATGCGCCATACCAATAATTATAATTGGCATTAGAAGGGGCTTGCTTTACCAGCTTTTGGAAAGCTGGTTTGGCTTGTTCAAATTCTCCGTTCAGGAAAAGTTGTTTGGCTTGTGCCAAGCTTTGTGCCGCAGTGTTGCCTGCGCAGCATAAAGTAAATAAACCAATGATATATTTTTTGTACATAGTTAGTTTATAATCCGTATTATTTAGATTCAAAAATACAAAGATTAATTGGAATTCTCATGCTTTAATAATTCTATTTTGTTAAATCTTCCATAAATCATTCTTTTCATGTACTTTTGTGCCCTATTTTTAAAGAAGATGTATGGCACAATTTACGGAAGACGAGAAAATAATGCGAAGGTTGGAGCAACGCTTTAACAAGGGGGTGGTAAAGTATCGCTTGATTGAGGATGGTGATAAAATTTTGATAGCTCTTTCTGGTGGAAAGGATTCTTTGGCTCTATTGGAGTTATTGGCAAGGCGTTCACGTATTTTGAAACCGAAATTTGCAGTGATAGCTGTGCATGTAGGCATGACAAATATTCCTTATCAATCTGATTTGGAATATCTGAAAGGCTACTCAGAGGATTTAGGGGTGCCGTTTGTGCATTATGAAACTTTTTTTGATCTGAGTACCGATACTCGGAAGTCTCCCTGTTTCCTTTGTTCTTGGAATCGGAGAAAAGCTTTGTTCACGGTGGCAAAGGAGCAGGGGTGCAATAAGATTGCTTTAGGACATCATATGGATGATATCTTGGAAACTTTGTTGATGAATATTACTTTTCAGGGAGCGTTCAGTACGATGCCTCCTAAATTAGTGATGCGTAAATTTGAGATGACAATTATTCGTCCTATGTGCTTGGTACATGAAGCGGATTTAATTGAAATGGCACGTATCCTCAGTTTTCGTAAACAGATCAAAAATTGTCCTTATGAAAGTTTGTCGAATCGTTCAAATATGAAAGATGTTTTATATTCTCTAGAAAAAATGAATCCTGAAGCACGGTATAGTTTGTGGAGAAGCATGACAAATATTCAGGAAGAACTGTTGCCTGGGATGAATGAACACGATTTATAGTTGATATGGCTGTTTTGTTGTTGGGGATATAACGAGACTGCTTATAGTTAGTTGTTTGTACTTGTGTGCAGCTAACCAACTATCAATATTATCAATGTATTTAGATGGGGAAGAATGTTACAAAGGTATCCTTCCTGTTGTTTGTTGTGCCGGATACAAGGTGATGCACATGTCTGATTTGTTGGGGAAAGTGTAGAAATATTCTACAATGAAAATGTGGACCTTTTTCTTTGAAAATAGTTTGTTCTTAATGTATTTGATTGATAATCAATACCAGTCTGGTTTTGGCATAGGAATTGTTTTCTCTTTATCATAAGAATAACCATTTAAATATATTAGGATATGAGAAAGTTTTTTATTGTGTTAGTATGGGGAATGGGATTAGGACTTGCAGCGTTGTTTACAAAAGATATAGTACGTGGGGTGAGGAATGTGATTGCGATAAATCATTTCACCCCTACTGAGGTGAATAACGCTCCAATAGGATGGCATCAAGACTTGTGTTGTTATCTTAATTAATTTGTCGTCATAGAGATTTTGTTCATAATTGAAATTGGAAACAACTGTTTTTTATGGCAGCTGTTTCCAATTTATTTGTATTCAGTTGTCCTTATACTCTTTTCGTCAAGTGATTTTCGTATACAAGTCTAGGACAAATGTAAAATAATAAAGGGGATTGGATGACTGGTTATTAATGAATGTTTTTAATGTCATCCTGCACTATTTGATCCATTTCTTTCATCAGTTTTTGGGGATTCTTTTTGGGGGAGAATCCTTTATCTTTTTCTTCATGCAAAAGATCTGTTTCAGTTATGTCCTCACCCCAGTCTTCAAACATATTCGTTGCCGGTTGTCCTGACAATGTTACATTCTCTTCTGCGATAGGGACATTTCTCTCAATAATTTTTTCCATAATCTAATCTATTTATTGTTTACTAAATGACAAATATTGGGTAGAAATGGTTTAATGATTTAATAAAGTTTGAAGTTTATGATAAATAGAAAGTTCTTGAGCAAGCTAGAAAAACCTGATTTGCGAGCAATTCTTTATCTTTCTTTTTAAACAACTTTGCCTTGTAAAGAGTGCTCCTCTGTCCTTTCAATTGAAAAATAAGTTTTTTAAAAAGCAATTCTTTCGGTCTGTTTGAGGTTTATTTGCAAAATTGTGGGGAGGATTTTGGTTCTTAAAGGATCGTTTTGTTCTCTGATAACTTCCGGAAATGTTCTTGACGTACTTATTAGGAAGTTCGGGTGTTTATGTCCTTATGCCATCACTGCATGTATAACAGGCTAATTATAAACAACTTATATGCAGATGGTAAAAATATTTGTTCTCACTTATGCTCTCATGCTCTCATAACGTTCTGAAACATATTTTCGTGTAACATGCTTGTCCTCAGTTATATCTATTTTTTATAGGCTATTCCAGGCTTGATAGGAAGTAGGGTGTTTTCAGGCTTTTTTCTCGCAAGAAGTGTGCATAAGGGGTTTGTACTTCCATAGAATAATGGCTTACAAAGTCTTGGCAACGGTAAAAAAGATCAAGACGTTTCGGTAAAAGCTCCTTTTCTTTTTTTAAAAGGCGGTTATCTTTTTTGAAAAGCTCTTGATCTTTTTAAAAAACGTCCTTATCTTTGATGTGGAATTTTATTCTGGACATATAAGATTTCATATACGTCCGCATGAGTTTGTACGTACGTATAACTATATGGGGCGTACGTGTAAAAAACATGTTTTCTGATGTGGGAAAAACATTGTCCTGTTATACTCCCCCTATTTTTACAAGTGATTCTTCTTTGTTTCTGCCTTTTTCATTTTGTTGCATTTTTAGCTGTAACACTATTTGGGGGACTAGGCAAGGAGAAAATAAAAAAGGCTATCTTCCCAGACAGCCAATCTTTTGTTAACCTTAAATCTAATACTATGAAAAACACAATGCAAAGGTACGTATTCTTGAGATAGTTCCAAATTTTAGAAATAAAAAAACGCTTGTTATAACATGGTTTAGCAAACAAACTTTTTTCTTAACAAATAGCAGATTGAAAGAGTGGAGTTGGTTGCTTTTTTGTTCATTGGAAATAAAACATGTTTGTTACGGCAATAACTCATTGTATTATTCTTAATTCGATTATTTCCATTATCTTTGCACTCCAAAAATGCTTGTTGATATGCAATTGTTAAAAGCGTAATGGATATTATAGGCAGATTGTTTCCGGATAAAAAATAGATTAAAATATATGTTGTCTCATGGTATTTATTCAGTAATATTGCTGATTTTTTCAAATGTCTTTATGACGTTTGCTTGGTATGGTCATTTAAAAATGCGACAAGAGTTTAGTTGGTTTGCAGCCCTTCCGTTGATTGGTGTGATTGCATTTAGTTGGGCAATTGCTTTTTTTGAATATTGTCTTCAGGTTCCTGCCAATCGTCTTGGGTTTAAAGATAGTGGAGGACCGTTTGATATTATGCAACTCAAGGTGATTCAAGAAGTTATCACATTGGCTGTATTTACATTATTTTCTGTTTGGGCATTTAAAACAGAACTGAAGTGGAATCATTTAGCGGCTTTTCTTTGTCTGGTCCTTGCCGTTTATTTTGTCTTTAAGAAGTAATGAGTTTTGGTTAATAATTGCTGAATCCTTTTTGATAAGCAAAGTGTCTTGTTTGGGCAATGAATCTTGTTCAGATACTTTGCTGATTCTAGGAAACAAGATAGAATCCTGTCGGGTTGGTACGTAACTTTGATAGATTTTCCAACCTTTGGCACGATTACGATTACGTCGGATGGCACGTCCTCGTTTGGTTAAAGATTCATACAGAAAATTGTCGGCATCCAGTCCTCCTATTAATGGGTTATTACTGGGAGTTACCGTTTGATCCATGCCGGCAGGTAATATTACATAGCCGTTTCGCAAACCGGGAATCAGTTTGATATTTAGTTTCCATGACATTGTCAGAGAGTCTTTTCTTTTCAAGAAAATGGGATCATTAACCGGATCTTCATGCCATGTGGTGTAAGGAGTGTAGGGAGTAAGACGCACAAAGTTAGGGCGTACCCATTTGGTTGTGTCGCCGAAGTTTTTAGGCAAGTCTTTCAGAAACTTCATCCACGGTTTGTCTTCGGACATGAATGGAGTACCTTTTATATTGTCTTTGTCCGATTTAAAGTCGAAATGGATAGACTTTACGGCTTCTGTGTTAATTTTTAGTTCTCCATCTCCATTCAATAGCTCCTGTAAACGAATCGAGTCCTGTTTGTTCCATTGTGCTTGTGCTGTCAGTATACTGATAGTGCAGAATAATATGCTAAAATTTACCCTCTGGGTCATTCGTTTTTTCTTTATGATTATAATTGGTAACAAAAGTAATCTGGAGTGAGTTTAATGCTGGTTAAATTTGAGTTATTAATTGTTTATAATGTGAATATTTTAAATTTTATTTGGTTAATAAAAGGATTCGTTTACACCTCTTTTGTTGTTATGGAGCACACTTCATATAGACATTTAGATAGTTACCTCAATATTTGGTAATAAAGTTTTGTATTTTATCTCCAGATATAGTGACAGAGTTCATATTCATGGTATGTATTTCAATTGATGTCAGTACATTGGTCAGATAGGCGATATAGGTCTATATGGATTTATGGGGTCCATTCTGTCTGTGTGATTTATTTTCGGTATAGAATAAAAATAGCCCGTTAATTTTTAATAACGGGCTAAATTAGTGAAAATGATAATATTTATTTGGAGGAGAGTTGTGCATGCATGGAAGCAGCTGCTTTACGTCCGTCACCCATTGCAAGGATAACTGTAGCTCCACCACGCACAATATCGCCACCGGCATAAATAGTCGGGATTGACGATTGCATATTTTCATTTACGGCAATTGTTCCTTTGCGTCCCAATTCCAATCCCGGGATGGAACTGGGAACAATCGGGTTAGGGGAGACGCCTACGCTGACTATTGCCATATCGATGTCAATGGTTTCTGTTGCTCCTGGAATAGCTATCGGACTGCGACGGCCGGAAGCATCTGGTTCGCCTAATTCCATTTTCTGTAAAACGACTTGTTTCACACGCCCCTTTTCATCGGCAATATATTCTATGGGGTTATGCAGAGTCAGGAATTCCACACCTTCTTCTTTAGCATGTTTCACTTCCTCCAGACGGGCAGGCATTTCTTCTTCCGAACGGCGATAAATAATCATTGCGTGTTCTGCTCCTAAGCGGCGTGCTGTGCGGACAGAGTCCATAGCTGTGTTACCACCGCCGATTACTGCTACGCGTTTGCCGAATGTTACAGGAGTATCCGAATCCTCGCTGGCTGCATCCATTAGATTTACACGGGTCAGATATTCGTTGGAAGACATGATATTGATAGAATTTTCACCCGGGATATTCATGAAGTTGGGGAGCCCGGCACCTGATGCTACAAATATACCTTTGAAATCTTCTGCTTCCAAGTCTTCCACACTGATTGTCTTTCCTACGATGCAGTCCTTCATGAATTTGACACCCATCTTGGATAAATTGTCAATTTCTACATCTACAATCTTATTTGGTAGGCGGAATTCGGGGATACCATATTTTAATACGCCCCCTATTTCATGTAAAGCTTCGAATACAGTGACATCGTATCCCTGTTTAGCCATATCTCCGGCAAATGAGAGTCCGGCAGGACCTGAACCGATAACAGCTACTTTTATATTGTTCTTTTCCGCTACTTCCGGTACGGATATTTGGCCGCTTTCACGTTCGTAATCAGCAGCAAAACGTTCCAAATAGCCTATGGCAACGGCTTCGTGTCCGGCTTTCAGATGAGTGCATTGTGATTCACACTGTTTTTCTTGAGGACATACACGCCCGCAGACAGCAGGTAATGCACTGGTTGCTTTTAAGGTTTTGGCAGCTTCAAGGAATTCACCGCGTTCTATATTTTTGATGAATTTCGGGATATTGATTCCTACGGGGCATCCGTTCATACAAGTAGGGTTGGGGCAGTCCAAACAACGTTTTGCTTCCGTTATAGCTTGCTCTTCATTCAAACCTAGATTGACTTCTTCCTTACGGCTATGTGAACGGTATTCTGCATCCAGTTCGTTCATTTTTACACGGGGAATAGCCATTCGTTCTTTAGGCTTCATGGCTTTACGTAAGCTTGCACGCCATTCGGCATCCCGGCCGTCCAGTTCTTTAGTCGCTTCACAAGTCGTCGGCTTTTCGGTGTCTAGTTTGTGAATTTCTTCTTTTTCTATATCTTTGAAAGCTCCCATGCGTTTCAACATTTCGTCAAAATCTACTTGATGGCCGTCGAATTCCGGGCCGTCAACACAAACAAAACGTGTTTTGCCTCCTACAGTGATACGGCAGGCACCACACATGCCGGTTCCATCCACCATAATGGTGTTCAGAGAAACGTCGGTGGGAATTTCATATTTTTTAGTCAGCAGGCAAACGAATTTCATCATGATGGCAGGACCGATGGCGAAACATTTGTTTACTGTTTCACGTTTGATTACTTCCTCCACGCCTTCAGTCACTAATCCTTTATGCCCGTATGAGCCGTCGTCTGTCATAATGATTACTTCATCAGAACTTTCACGCATTTCTTTCTCAAGGATAATTAATTCTTTGGTACGTCCGGCCAATACGGTAATTACACGGTTGCCGGCAGCTTTCAAAGCTTGTACGATAGGAAGCATCGGAGCAACGCCTACTCCTCCTCCGGCACAGACTACAGTTCCGAAATTTTCAATGTGGGTGGCTTTACCCAGCGGACCAACAACATCTGTAATATAATCTCCTTCGTTCAATTCACAAAGTCGTGTAGAAGAAAGACCAACTTCCTGTACTACTAGTGTGATGGTACCTTTTACGGGATCGGCACCGGCGATAGTAAGTGGCATACGTTCTCCTTTTTCACCGACACGAACAATTACGAAATGTCCGGCCTTACGCGACTTAGCAATCAGAGGTGCTTCTATAACCAATTTAAAGACCTTTTCCGAGAAATGTTCTTTTGAAATAATCTTATTCATTTTGCTATACTGTAAGTTAGTTATTTTTCTGAGTTGATTGTCAAATTGATAATTTATGCAAAGGTAGGATTATATTTTTTAAAGACAAAAGAAAAGCCGCCCTTTTGTGAGGGGCGGCTGGAGCCTATCATGATAAATCTGTTTTTGATTTTGCCGGCAGTTCGTTTTTAATGTGAAAAAAGGATTATTTCTTTGTTCTGATTTTATATCCTATCATTCCATAATATAGAATGAAAAGGAAACAGGGAACACAGATCCAATAGGAGGTCTGGAAACTAGTTGCATCTTGAACTACACCGCGCACCCATGGCATAACCGCTCCACCGGCAATGGCCATGGTTAGCAATGAAGAGCCGGCTTTGGTGAATTTGCCGAGATCCGCCATTGCGAGAGGCCATAATGCGGGCCACATTAATGAGCATCCTAATGCCATAAAGAATATGCAGTAGACTGAAATTTCAGCCGGCATGGTCGCTACTAGTGCAGAACCAATGATGGCTATGATGGCACATATTTTCATTGCGGTAGCCTGGCTCAGATATTTAGGGATTAAGGTTGCGCCGCAAATGTATCCTACTACCATACCGATGGAAGGGATAAATCCGTAATTGTCACCCGGCAGCTCCAATGCTTTGGCATATCCGGTTGCAGTTGCCAAGGCTATGGTTTCCACACCTACATAAAGGAAAAGAGCAATTACTCCTAATAGCAAGTGAGGAAATTGCATGATAGAAGTTTTACCTTCTGCATAAGGACAGGCAACCGCTTCTTCCGCATCTGTGGTGGCATCCTCTCCGGCAGCTTTTACTTCAGGCAACGGAGCCATTAAGGCGATAATGCCTAATACAACGAAAATACCGATAATGATACCAAATGGCTGGAACAAATCCTCCATTTTAATTTGGTCTATGGTTTTGCCGATTACTAAGGTAATAAAAAGAGTAGTAGCAGGCCAAGCCAGTTTGTTGCAAATACCCATGATGGAAATACGTTTTGCGGCAGACTCTATAGGTCCAAGAATAGTTACATATGGATTTACTGAAGCTTGGAGTACTGCATTGGCGGCACCACAGATGAATGAGGCGAAAAGAAACCATACAATAGATTCTGTAGCAGCTGCTTGGATGAATAGTCCAAAAGCGATAGCGAAAATGATGAATGAAAGAGCCATTGTTTTTTTGTAACCGATGGCTTCAATACATTTGGTGGCCGGTATGCCAAAAATTAGGAATGGAACAAACGTGGCGGCAAGCAGAAGATTGGATTCTGAAGCCGACATTTCCATTGACCGTTCTAATACCGGCATCAGGAAAGAGTTAATGCCCAATGCAAAACCAATTGCAAAAAACATCATGCCTACAAAGGCAAGAGGTACCATGAAATTTTTCTGTGAAGTATTCATAATAATAGGTTAAATGGTTAGTAATCAGGTTGAAATAATAAAAAAGAATGTCATTCTGCATACAAGACAGAATCTGTCGGGAAAGATCGGATTCTGAACAATACTCAGAATGACATTCAATATATGTAATTAGCTGTTATTAGTCAATCATCTCGAATCCGCAATAAGGAACTAATGCTTTAGGGATACGGATACCTTCCGGAGTCTGGTTATTTTCTAATAAGGCTGCAACAATACGCGGCAAAGCTAGTGCGGAACCGTTCAAAGTATGGCATAATTCTGTTTTCTTTTCGGCAGAACGGTAACGGCATTTCAGGCGATTAGCCTGATACGTATCGAAATTGGATACAGAACTTACTTCCAGCCAACGTTGTTGTGCTTCCGAGTAAACCTCAAAGTCAAAGCAAAGTGCAGCTGTAAAACTCATATCACCACCACAAAGGCGGAGAATGCGATAGGGGAGCTCTAATTTCTTCAATAGACCTTCTACATGGTCCAACATTTCCTGATGTGACTGTTTGGAATGTTCGGGTTTGTCAATGCGTACCAATTCTACTTTTGAGAATTCGTGCAAACGGTTCAAGCCACGTACGTCTTTGCCGTAAGATCCAGCTTCACGACGGAAACATTGAGTGTATGCACAATTCTTGATAGGCAATTGTTTTTCGTCCAAAATCACGTCACGATAAATATTGGTTACAGGAACTTCTGCAGTTGGAATTAAGTACAAATCATCTACTTCGCAATGATACATTTGTCCTTCTTTGTCGGGAAGTTGTCCTGTTCCGTAACCTGATGCAGTGTTTACTACCGTCGGTGGCATGATTTCTTCGTAACCGGAAGCGCGGGCTTCATCCAGGAAGAAATTGATTAATGCGCGTTGAAGACGTGCTCCTTTACCTTTATATACAGGAAAACCTGCCCCTGTGATTTTCACGCCTAGGTCAAAATCTATCAAGTCGTATTTTTTGGCAAGTTCCCAATGAGGAAGTGCATTCTTGGGGAGTTCGGTTTCCATACCGCCCATTTTTTCCACCACATTGTCTTCAGCGCTTACACCTTCGGGCACACTGTCGTAAGGAACATTAGGAATGGTGTAAAGCAGGTTGGTCATGTCTTCCTGTGCTTTGTCCATTTCTGCTTGTAAAGCTTTGCTGGTTTCTTTGATTTCGGCTACACGTGTTTTAGCGGTTTCAGCATCTTCTTTCTTTCCTTCTTTCATCAGTTGCCCGATAGATTTGGAGAGCGAGTTCACTTCTGCCAGGTTTTTATCTAATTGATTCTGTGTGCTACGTCGTTTGTCATTGAATGCAAGCACTTGTTCTATCGTTGCTTTTGCATCTTTAAAGTGCTTCTTTTCCAGTCCGCGGATTACCTCTTCCGTGTTGTCTGTAATTTGTTTAATGGTAAGCATATCTTTTCAGTCTTTTTGATATTTCTTGAATTAATGGACAAAGATAGATAAAAAAATGGTAAGGTGTATGAGTTATTCGTTACTTTTGTATCCAGATTAGAAAATGAAAAGTAAGAAGGATGAATTATCTTGAGATAGCGGGCACTTTAATCGGTCTGCTTTATTTATGGTTTGAATATAAGGCGAGCATTTGGTTGTGGCCGGTCAGTGTTATTATGCCTGCCATTTATATAGTTATTTATTATCAAGTAGGTCTGTATGCCGATTCTGCTATCAGCATCTATTATTTGTTGGCTGGAATTTATGGTTGGGGGATGTGGTTGCGCCATACGCCGGATAAAGGGGAGAAGCCTGTATCTGGCACACCGTCTAAGTTGCTGCTGCCTATGTTTGTTGTGCTGCTTGTGGTGTTTGTGCTGATAGGGATTATTCTCAAAACTTATACGGATAGCACAGTGCCCTGGTGGGATAGTTTAACAACTTCACTTAGTATTATTGCCATGTGGATGCTTGCACATAAATATGTGGAACAATGGTTGGTATGGCTGGTTGTTGATATTGTTTCTTGTGGTATCTATATTTACAAAGATTTATATTTCACTTCTTTTTTATATGGACTTTATACGGTAATCGCTTTTTTCGGTTATTTGAAGTGGAAACAATTAATGAATTTATCTTATGAAAGAGTATAAATTGCCGATAGGATGTGATGTGCCGGAAACAATTATTCTGGCTGATGGTGATTTTCCTTCCCATCCGTTGGCGTTGGAATGGTTGAGGCAGTGTTCTTATGTAGTTTGTTGTGACGGGGCAGCAAATACTTATATTCGTTCAGGTAGAATGCCGGAAGCCATTGTTGGCGATGGTGATTCTTTATTGCCGGGTATTAAAGAGCGATATGCTTCGTTGATTCATAGTGAGACAGAGCAGGAAACAAATGATTTGAGTAAGGCATTCCGCTTCTGCTTATCACAGGAGAGGAAGCGTATTACTATCATGGGGGCTACAGGGAAAAGAGAAGATCATACAATAGGGAATGTCAGTTTGTTGGCAGATTATATGGAGAAGGCGGAGGTTAATATGATGACAGATTACGGTATCTTTGTTCCCATAAAGGAGGACAGTATGTTCGAATCTTATATCGGTCAGCAGATTTCTATTTTTAATATGAATAGTACGGTTTTATTTGCCGAAGGGTTGGCTTATCCTTTATCTGTGTTTACCAATTGGTGGCAAGGGACTTTGAATGAGGCATTGGCCAAGCATTTTATAATCCGGACCGAAGGTAAGGTTTTAGTGTTCAGGACATTCTAAAAGAAAAGACTCTTCATTCTTTGAAGAGTCTTTCAATTTTTTTTATTTTGTAACTGATTATGCTTCTACAGCAGGAACAACAGAAACAGATCTTCTGTCATCGCGACCTACTTTGAAACATACTGTACCATCTACTAAAGCGAAAAGAGTATGGTCACGTCCCATACCGATGTTTTCACCCGGATGGAATTCTGTACCTCTCTGACGAACAATGATGTTACCTGCTTTACAAGCCTGTCCACCAAATATCTTAACGCCTAATCTCTTACTTGCTGATTCACGGCCGTTCTTAGAACTACCTACACCTTTTTTATGTGCCATTTCTTCTTAAATTTTAAATGATTAAGCAATAACTTGTTTAATAGTTAACTCTGTAAACTGCTGGCGGTGACCATTCAGTTTTCTATAACCTTTTCTTCTCTTCTTGTGAAATACAAGTACTTTATCGCCTTTTACTAGCGGAGATACTACTTCACAAACTACCTTGGCACCTTCTACAGTAGGAGCACCTACAGTTACTGTTCCATTGTTGTCTACCAACAATACTTTTTCAAATTCAACAGTTGCGCCGTTTTCTGCGTTCTGAATGTGGTGTACAAACAGTTTTTTACCTTCTTCAGCTTTGAACTGCTGACCGTTAATTTCTACAATTACGTACATCTTTTTATAATATTAAACGGTTTTCTCCGTAAGGTGGAATGCATCACTGCCTTCGCTTTTTCTACCTCATCGGACTAAATCGGGCACAAAATTACTATATTTATTTATATCTGCAAAGAAAAATCATCTTCTTTTTTCTTGTACTCAATGTTTTTATTCATATTGCATTTTGTGGATGTGCGATTGTATAAATAAGGTTTGTGTGATTGTACTTTTATTTACCCCATTGTATAATATAGGCTATCAATACGATGATGCCTATAATGATAGAACAGACTAGCAACAGTCCCAAAAAGCAATACCAAAACATGATTATTGTACGGCAGAAACTTTTCCACCAGGAAAGTCCAAACAGTTGGCGGTAATCCCAGACAAATAATATAAAGATTGCTTTGTAACTTAAATCAAAAATATCATTCAAGTGTGCTGTCCCGGTAAATGGCAGGATCAGTAAAGAAATCCATAAGATTTGGCAAGCGATATAAACTTGTGCAAAAAAGTTTTCTGTCAGGTTTAGTCGACGTCCGATAGAGGTCCGGCAGAAGCTTAATCGGGTGCTTATTGTGAAAAGGGGGAGCAAAGCAAGGATGCTGAAGGCTTTGTTGCCATGTATCCAACTTTTCATCAGATTACCGACTGCAGAGAGAAAACTATTTTCTGTAAAATAATTGTTTGTCATTTCGTTGAAAACATTTTTTATTTCACTTCCGGCTTCGCTCAAATCATTCCAGATATCTTGATCTTCATAGGGATTATCTTGTTGGGCCATGTTTGCCAATATGTTTTTTCTTATTTCCGATATGGTTGAGTCTTGTTTGTTGGCTTCTCTTCCTAAAGTGGCTATCCGCAAGCTATCTTGTTTTGCCAAAGTCGTACCAATTTCTTTCATCAGGCCTCTCCAGTCATCAATCTCTCCATTTTTTGCTTTTATTTTTTGTTTAAGCTCCTTTTTTATTTGTTTGCTTATTTCTTTTTTTAGCTCATCTTGGTCTTGATTGCTGAATTTTGCATCGATTTGTGCTTGTATTGATTCTGATAAACTGTGGGTTTGAGCCCACCGTGCACTGTCTGCATAAGTAATACTTTGTCCTAAATAATATTTGGTACAACTGTCTGATGTCTGTTCCTGTTGATATTTGATGTCATCCATCAGGCTGGCGATAGTAGGCTCTTCTTCCATTTCCTTTTCCGATAGTTTTATCGCTGTCGGGTCAATGAGCTGTACACCCATGATATATAGAGCAGCTAGAACGAACAAGGTTTGAAATGGTTTATAGTAATGTACACGTTTCCCCCTCAGATAATCCCGTATCATGTATCCTGGTCGGTAGAGTAGTTCTATCAGGTTACGGCTGAAACCATTGTCTATGTTAAAGAATCCGCTCAAAATATTCTGAAAGGCATTTCGTATGGTAAAACGTGGTGTGTGGTGGTTTTGTCCGCAATGGGGACAATAATTCCCTTGAAATGTGTTTCCGCAGTTCTTACAGACGCAACATGTCGGATTCTCTTTTATTTCATGTTTTCCTCTTATTTGTTTTTGATGGAACAGTTTGTAGAAGGCTACTATCTTTTGAGGAAAATAGGAAGAATAAAAGAACTTTTCCGGAAAATGTTTGTCTGGTTCGTAAGGGGTGAATTTATGAATTAATGGAAGTAACGAAAGATTGTCTAATATCTGCCGATGTGGGTATACAATCAGTTCTTCACGGGTTGTCATGCCATTGAGTACACCTACAAAGTCTACTTTGGCTGCTTGGGCGGTTTTAGCGTCCACTGTGCTGTCACCGATGTAGAGTGTTTCATTTTTCTGGCGATGCAGTCGGCGTAGTGCTTTTTTTATACCTTGAGGATCTGGCTTGGCTTGCTTTACATCCTCTCCTCCGATAATAATGTCAAAAAAATCTTTCGGAAAATGTTGGTCTACCATTTCGCGGATACGAAAACGGAATTTAGTGGAAATGATACCTATTTGGGCGCCTTGACTTTTCAGTGTTTTCAGTACGGTAACCGTTTCAGGAAAAAAGAAAGTGTTGACAGTCATGTATGTATCTGCTTCCTTTACATATTCTTTTTTATATTCGGCTAATGTTTCGGGAGCAGTGATTCCGCTCAAAAGACTGAATGAATCTTCCAGTGTTTTTCCAATGGTGCGTTTTATGGCTTCATCACTGATGCCCGTATGCCCATGGCGTTCCAGTACATTACGAAAACAGATAACGATGCCGCGTGAAGAATCGGTTAGTGTGTAATCAAAATCAAAAAGGTATGTTGTGTATTTCATTCTTTCAAATTAAACTCATTTTAATGTAATGAATATATTGCCCGGAAGGATCTTGTCAAGGACGGCCTCCACTTAACCAGTGTTTACGATAATAATCTTCATTCAGGCTGCTGATTATGACTCCCCGGCTGGTACTGGCATGGATAAACTTATTATCTTTCAAATAAATACCTACATGACTGGCAATCCGTTTTTTTCTACCGTTATGGAAGAATACCAAATCTCCTTCGCGCAAGTTTCTCTTACTTACTTTATGGCAATCTTGGGTACGTTGGTCATCTGAGTTACGTTTCAGCTTTTTGTGGTATACCTTTTTATATAAATGTGAAGTCAGTCCGGAACAGTCCACTCCCCGTTTGCTGTTACCACCGCCACGGTAGGGGACTCCCAGCCATGCTGCTGATTCTACGTACAGTTGGTGATTGTCTTTCATGTCAATATCCATATTCAGACGGATGGAGGCACGCGCCAGTTCCTTGTAGTTATAACGTGGGGCAGAGGTACCGCATGAAGCCAACAACATGGCCAGTGTACCTAATACCAGCAAATGGGATAGTAGTTTTTTCATTCTGTTACATTAAAATAGTCCTCTAATTCCTTTTCGGCGGAATTCCCTTTATTGTCAATATCTCGGATAATCTTTCCGTTTTCCAACAGAGCGATGCGTGGGCATATATCTACTGTGTGGTTCAGATTATGGCTGGATACCAGTATGGTGGCTCCGGTTTCTTCATTATAAGCTTTCAGTAAATGCTTGATAATGGACTGCGAACTAGGGTCCAGAAAGTTGAACGGTTCATCTAGAATCAGTACCTGCGGTTGGTGCAGCATAGCCGAAATGATACCTATTTTCTGTTTGTTGCCTGCCGAATAGTTACGAATCAGTTTTTTTTGTCCGATGACTTCGCCATTCATAAAACGTTCAAACCTAGCGACACGTTTATCTACTTCTTCTTTTGTTAGCCCGTACATTTTTCCTACAAAGTAGAAATATTCTTCGGGGGTAAGATAATCTATCAGGAAACCTTCGTCAATGAAAGCTCCCGTTATATTTTTCCATTCCTCACTCCGGCTCACATCGATGTTTTCGATATGTACACTGCCTCCGTCGGCTTTCAGCAAGTCCAGCATCAGGCGGAACAGGGTCGTTTTTCCTGCTCCGTTATTGCCCACCAGTCCCAACATGTCACCGCTTTGAATGGAATAATTTTCTATGTCTACAGCCACTTTCGGGCCAAAGTTCTTTTGTAATTGGTTTATTATGATATTCATACGCAATTCGTTTTAACGTGAGTCACGGAAGCCTTCCATATTCTCATAACGGCGCTTCATGAAACGGTTATAGATATTTTTTATCCAAATATTGTGGGTTGCAATCAGTAACAACCCTATAATCATCATGATGATGCAGGCTGTATCCTGTTCAAAGAAAGCCGTCAGAGCTTTGTTGATAATCAAGGGCAGGAAAAAAGCACATGAGATGATAATGGTCTGGAATAAGGAACTTCCCCGATTGCTTCGCATGACATTGGCGTTTAACGGGAGTGTCTTTTTATTGTACACAGCCAGTTGCAGCATCATAGCGAATACGAATCCTGCTGTAAACAGCATATAGGATAGAGCCATGAGGAAGGGTATCTTGCCTTTAGCTACAGGGATCATCATAATCAGGAAAGGGATGAACACGATGATGCAGTTCAGGTAATACTTGGCACGAAGCAAGTTATAGATAGATTCCTTACGGCTCATAAGACCGTCTAGATAGTTGCCCTCAAAAGACATCACTTGCCCCAGGGTCATGATACTTAAAATGGCAAAATTGTATATGCAGATAAAATTTATCATTCCTGTTCCGTCATACACATCCGTGAAGGCAATCAGTGCCGAAAAAGCAAGCATGATGATAAATCCCATGCGGAATTGTGTCTTTACGGTTTTGTTACGGAAACACAGTTTTAGTTCCAGACGTAGATATTCACCTACGTCACCATAGCGGTCCAGGAATTTATATTCGGATACATGCTTCATCTTGGTGTCTTCCACTTTAGCTATTTCATTATAGATGAAGTGTAGCTGTAGCTTGCGATTTACTAGCAGAAGCAACAAAATGGCTGCTATGACACCTAGAAAGGCGAGTATGTTTCCTTCTATAAATCCTTCTCCTAGATTCATCATGAACGTGGAAACCGGATTTCCTTCGGGAATAAATTCAGTTCCCGCTAATAATCCGTATACTCCGATCGGGAGAAGTATATAAAGCAATTTCTCATTCAGTAAAGTTTTGCATATCAAATACCAATAACTGTTCATAGCCATCAGAAGCCAAATGCCGCACAGATAGCATAGGATGCCCGTGAATCCATAGAAACGGATAATCGTAAGCAGGGCAAAAGGTACGATCAGGAAAAACCAGAAGAAGTTGTAACTGCTGATTCCGGATTGTAGTAACAGGGTATCCACCAGCTTATTCTTTTTTACTGGCATAAGCAGATAGGGCTTGATTTCTTGCGACATGGCCGGTTGCAGCATGAAGCGTAGCAAAAAATCAAGTATCAGAAGATAAATCAATCCTTGGTTCATGATATGGTAAGGTTCCATGCTGGGAAAGATATCTTCAAAAGCGAAGGACAGCATGACCCCGATAAAGATGAGGTATGCTGCCCAAAATGCGACCATAAAGTAAATTAAAAACTTGGCAAAGCGGTTCCTGTCGAATGCAGGATTCCGCTTGGCTGCAAGTTTTTGATTCTGTCTTATAATAGATAGAAGCATAGGCTTGGATGGGATTATTTTGTTTCTTCCGAAGTCATGCTTACTTCTATACGGTTATTCTGCTCCAACAAGGCTTTGGTAAATTCTTGCAGATCTTTAGCGGTAATGCTGTTTACTATGTCTGCGTAGCCGGTGTTCATATCTGTTCCTTCCCAGAAATATTCATCCAGCATATTTACCCAATAACTGTTTTCTTTGGCATTTTCCTTGTATTTCTTCAGCATGAATTCTTTTACCTTGTTCAAGTTTTCGGTGGACGGACCCTCGTTGGCAAATTGGTTCAGTTCATTCAAAATGATATCCGTCATTTTGGCGCGTTTGGCAGGATCTGTATCGAAATAGATTTGCAGAACCGCTTTCTCTTTTGGATATTTGGTCAGACTGCCGAATGCACTTACACCGTATGTCCCACCTTCTTTTTCGCGTACGCTTTCAGTATACATGATATTCAGTATCTGTGAAAGCATACTCATCATGATTTGGTTTTTCAATGTGTATGCGCATTGCCCGTTGTTGATTACCAATACGGTGGCTTTAGGAGTTTCCAATTTCTTGTTGAAAATGTTCTTATAGTCACCTTGGCGCATATCAATGTGGTTGTCACGGAAGGTTTCTTTGCGATTGACGGAAGGCAGAGCGCCTAAATAAGTCGCAATCAGTGGTTCCATTTCTTCTGGTTTGATATTTCCTACAAAGATGAAAGTAAAGTCGCTGGCATCTTTGAAACGGTCTTTGTACATCTCCATAATTCTGGCATAGTCAATCTTGTCCACCATGTCGGCTTTCATACGGATAGTACGCGGATGTCCCATATAGAGGGCTTTTTGTAATGTATCCTGTAAGGCAGTCATTGGGTTGGCCTCTTGATTTGCCAAAGATGCTTGTAGACGGTTCTTGAATGAAGTAAATGCATCGTTATCCATTCGTGGAGCCGTGAATGACAAATAGACTAATTGCATCAAGGTCTCAAAATCTTTGGGTGAGCAGCTTCCGCTCAGCCCTTCTGTATTACCACTGACGGAAGCACTTACACTAGCTTTTTTACCTGCCAATACTTTCTCTAGATCAACATTGCTGAAGTTACCCAAGCCGCCGATACTTGCCACATCATTCATGACATTGATATTGATAATTTCATCATTCGGGAACAAGGAACTGCCACCCGGACTGAAAGCTCTCATTCTGATTTCATCTGCTTTGAAGTCGGTTTGCTTTAAGATAACGCGTACTCCATTGGACAGAGTCAAGATTGTAGAACCAAACGGACCATTTTCCTGTTTTGTAATCTTTCCGCCTTGGGGCTTTTCAGGAATCAAAGGTTCATCAGAAACTTTGTCTTCATAAGCAGTCAGTGTTTCAGCTTTTACCTTATTGATAGCAGCCAAAACTTCTTTCTTGGATGGAACTTTCAATCCTTCCTTTTCAGGGAAGAATACGTTTACTACCAGATTGCTGTCGGTAACCAAGGCTGGAATCAGACTGTTTACCATTTCCACAGACAGGTTGGGGACGATCTGATTCATAATGGCGTATTCATTTTCAATACCTGGAATTGGTTCGTTGTCAATGAAGTGGCGTACATATTCATCCACGTATGCACCGTTTTTCACTTTATTGCGTTCGTTGTATGCAGATTCCAGCATACGCAGATAGTCCGCTTTGGCGCGGGCATATTCGGACGCGGTGAAACCAAATTTGTGGGCCCGTTCAATTTCACGTACAATGGCGGTTATTGCACTGTCAATTCCGTCTTCCTTGCTTGCTACTATTCCTGTAAAGGCATCTTTTGTTTTGGAAATCAGAAATTCTTGGTCGCTGACTTGAGCGAAGATGAAAGGAGGATTGGCTGTTTGGGTCAGTTCGTTCAGACGGGCGTTCAACATATTTTCTATCATGGATTTCATGTAGTTCACTACCAGATAATCCATGTTTCCCTTTTGTTCATTAGGAATTGCTTCATGTTTGTAGCATAAATAAGCTACTGGGTTTGCCTGTTCTTTATCCGTTTCTATTGCTACAATAGTTTCCTTATTGTCGGGAACTTGGAAGTATTCTCGTTCTGCTGGGGTTTCTGGCATTTTAATAGGAGAGAATATCTTCTTTATCTTTGCCTCAATCTTGTCTACATCTATATCGCCTACTACGACAATACCCTGTTGGTCCGGACGATACCATTTTTCATAATAATCGCGTAATGCCTGATAAGGGAAATTGTCTACTACTTCCATTATGCCGATAGGAAGCCTATAGGCATATTTACTTCCCGGATAAAGGGTAGGGAGGGCTTTTTCGTACATACGCATCATAGCGTTTGTGCTAGTACGCCATTCTTCATGAATCACACCGCGTTCGCTGTCTATTTCCTTAGGGTCTAGTGTCAGGTCATCGGCCCAGTCATGCAAAATTAGCAAACAAGAATCTACAACGCCGTCACGTATCACGGGAACATTGGAAATATTGTATACTGTTTCATCTATGCTAGTGTAAGCATTCAGGTTTTCACCGAATTTCACCCCTATGCTTTCCAGATATTGGATGAGGGTTTTGTCCGGGAAATTTTTAGTTCCGTTAAAGCACATGTGTTCTAAGAAGTGTGCCAAGCCTCGCTGGTTGTCTTCTTCCAAAATGGAACCTACTTTTTGAGCGATGTAGAAATCGGCTCTTTTTTCGGGGAGTTCGTTGTGACGGATGTAATAAGTTAATCCGTTGTCCAATTTACCGATGCGGACGTTAGGGTCCGTAGGGATGGGAGGCGTTTGCTGTTGTGCAAAGCCCACCGACACGCTGCCTAGAATGATCCAGGCAGCTGCCATCTTCCTTAGAAAATGTGTCATAGTGTTTGTTGTGGGGTTAGTTTATTTTATTATAATAAGTCATTGGCAGATAGGTATCTTTCTGCTTCTATGGCAGCTTTGCAGCCACTTCCAGCAGCAGTGATAGCCTGTCGATAATGCGGGTCGGCCACATCGCCGGCAGCGAACACACCGGGGACTTTCGTACGCGGAGTACCTGCTTCTGTAATAATGTAGCCTACTTCGTCTGTGTCTAAATAATCCTTGAAAATGTCTGAATTGGGCTTATGGCCGATAGCCAGAAAGAATCCGTCGATGGGCAAGTCATAACGTTCTTCGTTGCATTCACCCTGACGCTTTACCAAATGAACGCCTTCTACGCCATTCTCTCCGTATAAGCCGACAGCGTTGTGTTCGAACAGTACCTTGATGTTAGGATGGTTCATAACACGTGCTTGCATAATCTTGGATGCGCGTAAGAACGGTTTACGTACAATCAGGTAAACCTGTTTGGCCAGTCCTGCCAGATAGACAGCCTCCTCACAAGCAGTGTCACCGCCACCTACTACAGCTACAGTTTTCTTGCGATAGAAGAAACCGTCGCAGGTGGCGCAGGCACTTACACCCATTCCGGCATATTTTTGTTCGTCTTCCAGACCTAGATATTTGGCGGTGGCACCTGTGGATATAATTACAGTTTCTGCCTCAATCACTTTTTCGTCATCAATGGTGATGCGGTAAGGACGTTTGCTCAGGTCGGCGGAAGTTGCAATACCATTGCGGATATCCGCGCCAAAACGTTCTGCTTGTTTGCGCAAATCCTCCATTAGCTGGGTACCGCTGATACCTTCGGGATATCCGGGGAAATTCTCCACCTCGGTAGTGATGGTCAACTGGCCTCCGGGCTGTAAGCCTTCATATAAGACCGGAGCGATGTTAGCGCGTCCTGTATAAATGGCTGCGGTATAGCCGGCAGGACCTGAGCCGATGATAAGGCATTTAACTTTTTCTGTACTCATAATACTTATTTCTTTACTTAATTTAATTTGATGAATATTATATTATCTCTCTATCTTGAACTCTGTTTGCTATCGTAAGTCTATCACTTCAGCGTTTGGGAATTTCTTTTTATCAAACTTGAATGTCGCATTGTCCAGCGGCTGGTTGGTTTGGTAAGAAGTGACGATAATCTCGTTTGCCGATTTATTATTTTGTTCTACCTTTATATATAAAGGCTGATATGTTTGGGAAACGAACAAGGTGATGGATGTGATATCTTGTTTATTCTCCGGGGTCAGTATCACTTCGAACCCTTGTTTGCCGTTACGGCTTTTTGTCCCCGCATACTTATAATTATATCCGTTTTTGTAAATGGATAACAGTGCGTATGGGTTAATGGTTTGCAATTCTTCCGGGGTAGGATTGCTCACATTCACTTCTTCGCTGCTTTCCAGATAACTCCATTGCGTTTTTCCGTCAAACCAGCTTTGTATTCCGCCACTGTTCAGATAGAACTGGTTGCCTTTTAGCAATAAGGTTCCATTGCCTGTCCCCCCAAAGGTGGCACGGATGCCTCCGGCCTGTTGCAGGGCATTGGCGGTTTTGTCCAATATCTCCCGTGCCTGTTTGTCCTTTTGTGCGGACAGGCTGACCGAAAGGAAAAGGATTAATACCAGTAAATATGTTCTTTTCATTTTTATCATAACATTATTAAACAACTTATTGTTGTAGATTGTTCAATTTCATTTCCAGGTCTGTTTCATCCATGCAGAGTACGTCACGCGCCTTGCTTCCTTGAGTGGGGCCAACAATTCCTGCTTTTTCCAGTTGGTCCATGATACGTCCCGCACGGTTGTAACCGATAGAGAACTTGCGCTGGATTAGCGAAGTAGAGCCTTGCTGATGAATCACTACCAGTCTGGCTGCGTCTTCAAACATAGGGTCCAATCGGTTCATGTCCACTTCCCCTACACTGCTTTCACTCTCTTCGCCTACGTATTCGGGCAACATGAATGCGGTGGTGTATCCTTGTTGTTTACTGATGTAATTGGCTATTTTCTCCACTTCAGGAGTATCCACGAATGCACATTGCACACGTACCGGATCATTACCTTGCAAGTAAAGCATATCTCCCTTACCAATCAGTTGTTGTGCTCCCGAACGGTCCAGAATAGTACGTGAGTCCATCATGGCAGCTACACGGAAGGCAACACGTGCCGGGAAGTTAGCTTTGATAGTACCGGTAATAATGTTCGTTGTCGGACGCTGGGTCGCGATAATGGCATGTATGCCTACTGCACGTGCCAACTGGGCGATACGGCAAATAGGTAATTCCACTTCCTTACCCGCAGTCATAATCAGGTCACCGAACTCATCAATGATAATCACTATATAAGGCATGAAGCGATGGCCTTTTTCCGGATTCAACTGTCGGTTGATGAATTTCGCGTTATATTCCTTAATATTACGGCAACCGGCTTTACGCAGCAAATCATATCGGCTGTCCATCTCTATACATAATGAGTTCAAGGTTTGTACCACTTTGGTAACATCGGTGATAATTGCGTCTTCTCCATCCGGCAGTTTAGCCAGAAAATGCTTCTCAATCGGAGCATAGATAGCGAACTCCACCTTCTTGGGGTCTACAATTACAAACTTAAGTTCTGCCGGATGCTTCTTATATAATAAAGAGGTCACGATGGCATTCAATCCCACGGACTTACCTTGTCCGGTAGCACCGGCTACCAACATGTGGGGAGCCTTTGCCAAGTCCACCATAAAGACTTCGTTGGTAATAGTCTTACCTAATGCCACAGGCAGTTCGTAGGTGGTTTCCTGGAACTTTTTACTATTCAGGATAGACTTCATCGGTACGATACGTGGGTTGGCATTCGGAACTTCAATACCGATAGTACCTTTACCCGGTATCGGGGCGATGATACGGATCCCTAGTGCCGACAAACTTAATGCGATATCATCCTCCAAATTTCTGATTTTCGAGATACGAACTCCTTCTGCCGGAGTGATTTCGTATAATGTGATGGTAGGACCTACACTTGCCTTGATAGAGCTGATTTCGATTCCGAAACTGCGTAAAACTTTGATGATGCGGTCTTTGTTGGCATTTTGCTCTTCCATGTCAATATTGGGACCATCATCCTCGTATTCATTTAGCAAATCCAAACTAGGGAATTTATAGTTTTCCAAATCCAGACGGGGGTTGTATGGTGAAAGTACGGGACCTTTGTATGCCTCGTCTTCCTCATTTGTTTCTTCACTGATTGAAAAATCAGGTTCATCCGTATCTTCTACTTCCTCTTCTTCAGTCACATAGGCAGGTTCCTGTTCCATTTCCGGTCCAGCAACCTGGTTGTTCTCAAAAGGGAAAGGGACCTGGTCTTCCACTTCTTCCTTTATCTTTTCCGGCTGTTCCAGTTCGAAATCTACAATGGCAGGTCCGGGATTGGAGAATTCCTTCTTGTTCTCTTCCTTTCGGGGAGTTTCTTTGACCGGACTTTCTTCAGCTGCAGAAGAAGCTTGCTCTCCTTTTTTCTTCCGTTTGAAATTAGGGTGCAAAGCCTTGCGTATAATCTGTATGGTCTCATTGCTTAAATATACAAAGAACAACAGTGCTGTGATGAACAATAACAATCCCAAGCCAGGTATACCTACTTGTGAAATCAGCCAGTTGCTTACATTGTATCCGTGCAGTCCGCCCGGATAGATGAAACTGTTTCCGAAAGTGCCGTCAAAAATAAAACCCAGTGTGATGGAGAACCAGATGAGCAGGATGGAACAGGACATGAACCATTTCCAGATACGGAACTGATAGGCTTTCATTAATTTCATACCCACTACTGCCAGGAACAAAATGATAAAGTAAGCTGCCAGTCCGAAACATTCATTTATAAGGAATTCGGCAAGCTGTGCGCCGCGTGCTCCGGCATAGTTCTTTACATGGTTGGTGGTCTGCATCAGTTCACCCGGCTGCTGGTTGTCCAAAATACTTTGGTCCGCTGCTCCCGTAAAGAAGAAAGAGGTAAATGCCAGCAACAGATAAACAGCAAAAATAACACTAATCAATCCGATTACAAAATGCGTCGTTTCATTCTTAAAAAAAGCGGAGAATCGTTTGGTTGATACCTTTTTAGGCTCTGTCTCCTTATCTGATTTTTTCTTTGCCATACGTCTTCATTCTATTTATTATTTCGCAAATGTACATGAAAAACATTAATTATTGCCTTATTTAATCTCTTTTTTCTTAACTTTGCGATTCAATTTTAATGTTTATGGAAAAGTACAGTCAGGTGATATTTGACAAAAATACAGTAGAATTTGTGACGGTGGCCGCCGAATATTGTGGTTTTCTGGAACGTGCCCGTGATATGAAACGCTATGATTTTGTAGATACTGCCTTAAAAATACTTCCGTTGCTTTATTTGAAAGCGACTTTGTTGCCTCCATGTGAACCGATAGGAGAGGATGAGCCTGAAATCTTCGTTACTGAAGAAGATTATGAACTGATACGTAGGACTGTGGCCGGTGTGTTGGGGGCAAAGGACGATTATCTGGAAGTGTTCTTGCCGGATATGGCATACAGTGACACGCCCATCAAGAAATGTATTTCAGAAGATTTGGCGGATATTTATCAGGATTTGAAAGACTTTATCAGCGTATTCCAACTGGGACTGAACGAAACGATGAATGATTCGTTAGTAGTCTGTAAGGAACATTTCAGGGAATTCTGGGGGCAGCGTTTGGTAAACACCATGCGTGCCTTACACGATGTAAAGTATACTCCTGCCGATGATGACGAGGAAGAAGAAATGGAAGATGAGAATTCATTATTATGAAACAAATAAAAAAAACGATTACTAAAGCCGAGATAGCAGCAATGCCCAAGGTGCTTTTTCCCGGACGTATCTTCGTGATTTATACTGAGAGCGAGGCCGAGAAAGCAGTAGCCTACCTGAAAGATCAGCGCATAGTGGGGGTGGATACGGAAACACGTCCGTCTTTCAAGCGAGGTACTACCCATAAAGTGGCTTTGTTGCAAATATCTACGCAAGATACCTGTTTCTTGTTCCGTCTGAACCGGATAGGTATGCCTGATTCTCTGCAAGAGTTTTTGATGAGCGATACCTTGAAGATAGGTTTGTCGCTGAAAGACGATTTTAATTCGTTGAGGAAACGTGAGAATGTGCATCCCGACCGGGGTAACTGGATAGAGTTGCAGGACTATGTAGGACGATTCGGCATAGCTGACCGGAGTCTGCAAAAAATTTTCGCCAATCTGTTTGATCAGAAGATTTCAAAAAGCCAGCGTCTTTCCAATTGGGAGGCGGATGTGCTTAGCGAGGGACAAAAACTATATGCAGCCACAGATGCGTGGGCTTGTGTGGAAATTTACAATTGCCTGACGGAATTGGAACGTACGGGTGATTATGAGATAAAAGAGGAAGAACCAATAGAAACAACAGTAAATACAAATGGCTTATAAAAAAGTATACCTGAAACCGGGTAAGGAAGAGTCGTTAAAGCGTTTCCATCCGTGGGTATTCTCCGGAGCTATCCAGCGCATCGAGGGAGAACCCGAAGAAGGCGAGATAGTGGATGTGTACACTTCAAAGAAAGAATTTATAGCTTGCGGGCATTTCCAGATAGGAAGTATTGCCGTGCGCGTGCTCTCTTTTAAGGAAGGTGAGATTGATCATGAATTCTGGAAGCATAAACTGGAAGTGGCCTATGATTTGCGTCGCAGTTTGGGTTTGGCTGGTAATCCTGCAAATAACACTTACCGTCTGGTTCATGGCGAAGGGGATAACTTGCCGGGTTTGATTATTGATGTATACGATCATACAGCCGTGATGCAGGCACATTCGGCCGGAATGCACGTTTACCGTATGGAGATAGCCGATGCCTTGTCTGAAGTGATGGGGGATGTAGTCCGGAACATTTATTATAAATCAGAAACTACGTTGCCTTTCAAGGCAGACTTGGGACCGGAGAACGGTTTCATCAAAGGAGGAAGTCCCGAAAACATAGCGATGGAATACGGATTGAAATTCCATGTAGATTGGCTGAAAGGACAGAAAACGGGTTTCTTTGTGGATCAGCGTGAGAACCGTCATTTGTTGGAACGTTATGCCAAAGGGCGTAATGTATTGAATATGTTCTGTTATACAGGAGGATTCTCTTTTTATGCCATGCGTGGAGGCGCGAATCTGGTGCATTCGGTAGACAGTTCGGCAAAAGCTATTGATCTTACCAATATGAACGTGGAATTAAATTTTCCGGGTGATACCCGTCATAAGGCGTATGCTGAGGATGCTTTTAAATACCTGGATCGTATGGGAGATCAATATGATTTGATAATTCTTGACCCTCCTGCATTTGCCAAACACAAGGATGCTCTCCGCAATGCATTGCGTGGCTATACGAAACTAAACGCTAAAGCATTTGAGAAAATCAAACCGGGAGGTATTCTGTTTACTTTCTCTTGCTCGCAGGTGGTAGATAAGATGAATTTCCGCAATGCGGTATTTACAGCTGCGGCACAAAGCGGACGTAGTGTACGTATTCTGCATCAATTGACTCAGCCGGGAGATCATCCCGTAAATATTTACCATCCTGAAGGAGAGTATTTGAAAGGGCTGGTGCTGTATGTGGAATAATTCGATTTATTTATATATTATATAGTACAATGGCGTTTTTACAGGATTTGAATCTGCAAAAGCATCATTAAAGTTTAAATGATGTTAATCAGAAGCGAATAGTTGTAGTCTTATTATGTTTGATAACATAAAACTCCTTATCTTTGCACTGTGTTTTTCATGGTATTAGATTTAAGGTTAATGAAGATTGGGTGTCTGGGATAGATACCCTTCTTTTTTTATATATGATATAGACCGTTTTTTAAAGCTTCTTCCTGAAAGAAAGATTTGCCCTGTTTTTTTCTTCCACTCCTTACATTTTCTCTTTTGGGGTGACAGGCCTATGCTTGTTTTTCCGTTTATATCCATTGTGGGATTTTTCTTGATAGGATTCGTTCTTCTTCAATCCAGGCAGCATAAAGTTCGCTCTGCTTGGTCCTAAAGCTTTATACACGCTTTCCTAAGCCTTTTCGGGCTGATGATTAAGGAGATTTTTACGGTTATGTAGTACAGACTCCGACAGTGGACTATACAGTCGCTTCGAATGGACTATACAGTCTATTATAAGCGTCTGTATAGTCCACTGTCGGAGTCTGTATTAGGTGGCTGGAAGAAAGAGCTTAATGTAATGGAAGAAAAAGCTTAGATAACGGGTAATGAGCAGGAATGCTTCAAAATGTCAATAATAGAAAGGTTGCAGGCTTTTTAATGAAGTTGTAATACTACCATCTCACTCTCGGTTCCTATTCTGAAAGGAGGTCCCCATAAAGATAATCCGCTGGAAACATATATATGGCTGTTTTCCCATTGGCGATAGCCGTGACTTTGTTCATAAAGATGGTCTGTTACCCAATTCATGGGCCAAACCTGTCCATGGTGGGTGTGTCCGCTGAACTGTAAGTCGATACCGGCTGCCTGACTCTCTGCCAGTTGGTAAGGCTGATGGTCCAACAGAATAACCGGTTTGCTTTTATCTATACGGGCCATTAACTTTTGTAATGGAAGTCGTCTGGCATTGCTACGGTCGTCACGTCCTATCAGTTGTATGCCGCAGGGAAGTGTGACAACCGAGTCGCGCAGTAGTTGTATAGGAGTATTTTGTATAAATTGGATACTTTTGTCTATCCCACTGATATATTCATGGTTTCCGGGGACCATGTAGATTCCCAGTGGTGCTTTTAATTCCGTTAGTTCTTCAGCCATGCTTTCAGCATAAAGAGGTATTACGCTGTTATCAATTAAATCGCCTCCAATTAGGATTAAGTCCGGATTCTGTCCGTTAATCATTTTCACATATTGCTTCAAAGACGTTTTTCCTGTGCCGTTGCCCAAATGTATATCGCTCACTGCAACTATTTTTATAGGACGCCGATTATCGGTTAGCGGTTTGGTGAGCGTGATGTTGACAGTATTTATCTTGGGATGGCGATAATTATAGTATCCATATCCCAACAAGACGAATGTGGCCAGTAAAGAAGTCATGAAACTCTGGTTGAAAGAAATAGAGCACAGTTTCAATAAATCAAAGAAAAGTAAAAACAAGACCATATATAAAGTGAATATCAGCCAGCCTGTCCCGACCTCATACATTGTGTGGGATAAGTAAAACGGTATCTTCACATTGCGACTTAGCATCGTTCCGAAAAAGGACAGTGCAGCTAGCCAGAATAAAATAGTCAATAAAATCTTGATTCCGTATGGAAAGCCGGATAATGTTTGCAAACCTCTGTAAAATATGTAGGCATTTCCTCCAAGGTATGTAAAGATAAGAATGATGAAAAATGTCGGCATAAAGTCAATACATTAAATTTGGATTACAAAGGTAGTCCAATTCTTGATAAAAGAGAAACAAACTATTGATATAAACATGAAAATAGTATAAATTGGTTGCCTTAAGGATGAAGATCACGGTGGCGTGTTATATAGAAACAGGAGGTGCTGAAGTAATTTCTGATGTGTTTTAACTGTGCCAGTACAGGATATAATTTTCGTGGCCGCAGATGGAACTTCTGTTGGTAGTGTGGGTTGATGAACCATAATTGTCTGTCGATTATTTCGTATCCATACTTTTCAGCAAGTTGTTCAAAGGCGTCTATGGTCATGCGGCAGCGTTTGATGTCTGATAATTCTTCGATACATGATGGTGTTTCATGGAAACATCTGAGCAGAAACCGATAGAATATACCGGGACATAAATGGATGAAAGGAAGAGAGGAGACGAACCGGTTGTGACAAATTTGCTGATGTCCGCCAAATGGCATTTGCCAAGACGGGAATCCCCAGAATATGATGCCTCCCTTAGCTAGAAGAGGAGAGAGGCAACGGAAGAATTCTTCTTTGTTACTGATGTGTTCAATGACATCGTGTATCAGGATGAGCTGGTAACGGGAAACTGAAGAGAAGTTGAAGAAATCCATCGTCCTGAATTCTCCTTTGTAGCCGGAGGCGGCGAAGAAGGATTGTGCCTGGTGTATGCGGCTGGCTGCACGGTCTATGCCTGTTACCTTGCAGTCTAGTTCGGCAAAGGGGAGCAGGTTACCTCCTTCTCCGCAACCTATTTCCAGTATGTGGGTAGAAGAGCTGAGGGAGATAAATTGCTTTACATAGTTTATATAGAAACTGCGTGATGTGTTCGCTAGTTCGTTAAAATAACATTGTCTGTCTTGATGTCTTTTTTGCATGGCTGTCTTTTTATCCTATAGATACAAGGATGGACAAAAGACTGCATGAAGTTTCCTTAATAATTCCAGCGCACTCCTAATTGTAGGTTGAAATGGAACGGGTACTCGTCACGTATTGTGTTTTTAAAGCTGCCGTCCTTGAAATAAAAAGCTGCTCCGGGTTCTATGAAAGCCCCTAGGGTAGGATTTATATTATATTGTATTCCCAATGCGGCGTGTATGGAGAATTGGAGCGGTTTTATTTTCAGACTCTCTGTACTGGAATAGATTTTTTCTTTCTGAACGATGAAATCTTGTTCCAGTTTACCCGATACGGATTTGTCTATCGTGCCTCCTCCTGTGGTATAAAAGGAAAAGGTACGGGTGGTATAAAGCCGGCGGTCTAGTTTCACAGACAAGCCTATGTAGTGGAACTTTTGTCGTTTAACCCACTTGGAATCTTCTCCTATGGAACTTTCGGACGACAGATAGGTATATTGCAGACCTGCACTGACTCCCCAATGCCTGCTTATGGATTTACGGAACGAAAGCGCAAAACTGACGGGGAGATTATAATGGGTATATTCTGTCATGGGGCGTCCTGTGTTGTCATTTGCTATTTGTAGCAGAGCTCCGTAAGCTTGTGCATCGGGAAAGTCCGAGGGATATTCCTGCAAATAGTTTTTGAAGTCATTCCAATACATAATTTCATCCTTATGAGAACTTCCTATGTCTCCCCGGGAAAAAGTTTTGTTTATGAAGCCGGTGCTTGTTCCATTATTGCCGGCAGATATGGCAAGTGCCAAAGTATATTCGGAACGTTTATGCGGTAATGCAAAGTGGTTATGTCCGGAAGGGCTCTTGTGTACAGATTCTGTGTTCCGGATTGTATCTTGTGCCGGGAGAGTGCATTCTATTCCTATATTATTTGCCGTATCGGTATTGATACTTGTTTGGATTGGTGGTTTTGTCAAGGAAGTTGTCTTTGATTGGGGCCTGTCCGGTAATAGTTTGTTTTCAGGCATAATGGAAGGATTGCCTGTAATGCTTCTTGGCTGGTGTGCCGGTAAGGATACGACGGGCGAGGCTACTTTGTGCTTTTCTGTCTGTAAAAAATAAAAAGTGGTGGCAAAAGGTATAAACAGCAAGAGGAGAACGGCTGCTATACGCATCGTTCTTATCCTTTTTTTCTTATGTAAATAGGGGGTGAAATATTTCGTTTGAAAATGATTCCAATCATTTTCGGGGAGGGGCTTTTCGTATTCGTTAACCCGTTGTTTCAAGTGGTCTATCCACGGTTCTTCTTCCTGTTTCATAATGATTGTCGAGTTAAGTATTCTTTAATTTTTTGAGCAAGTACACATTTGGCGCGGTGCAGTTGTGAGGAGGATGAATGTTCGTTAATGCCTAATGTCTTCGCAATCTCCTTATGAGGCATTCCTCCGAATACGGCCAAGTTCAGTATGGTGCGATAGCCTGCCGGTAATTCAGTTATGAATTTCATCAAGGTTTCAATAGGAATCGAAATCATATCTTCTTCGTCCACAGGCTGCATGTCTTCTTCCAGATCATCTACAGAAAGGAAAAAGCAGGTTTTCTGTTTACGGAGATGATGCAAGGAGGTAGTTACCATGATACGGGTGACCCAGGATTTGAATCCATGCAGGTCGGTGGCATGTAGTTGGTCGATGGCGGAAAATACTTTGATGAATCCATCATGCATGACGTCCAAGGCCGATTCTTCGCCTACATAGCGACAGCACACTCCATACATTTGGCGGGAGAAGAGTCTGTATATGGTTTCCAAAGCTTCCCTCTTTCCGGCTTTACATCCTTCTATTAGTTCTGCGTCATTCATTTTTCTTTTGTCATGTTATTATATAAAGATACAGGGGAGAATAAAAGACTGCATAAGAACAGGAGTTTTTCTATAAAATAGATGTGAAATAGAAGATTATTGCCTACATTTGTTAGGTTAAAACAAAATAGATGAGAAACATGAGAAAACAACTTTATGCAACATTGGCTTGCTTTCTTCTCACTTCGGTCACAACTTACGGGCAGGGCTGGAAACTTTATGAGGAAGCTGCGAAAGGAGAATCGTATGCCAAGTTTGACTGTGTGGCGTTGCTGGACAGTACATCGGTGTCAGTGCAACCGACAGGGCAGGGATCATTTGCCGTATGTAAGGTTATCAAGGTGCAGACTCCTAAAGGAGCAGTAGCTAACCGGGTGATTAAATATGATTATGATCCGTTGACGGCCCATGCCGAGTTTAAACGTGTGACGATATATCATGCTGACGGGCAGATTGAAGAGGTGGATGTGAAGAAGACCTGTGACTATGCGGCTCCGGCCCGTGCTATTTATTGGGGAGCACGACAGATTATGATAGAAGTGGGGGCTTTGAACCCCGGTGATGTCATAGATTATGAAATAGCGAAAAAGGGATTTACATACGCTTTGCTGGGAGCTGTTCCTGAGGATGATTCCCGGTTTATACCTCCCATGCGTGGCCAGTTCTATGACATTGTTCCATTTTGGAGCAGTGAGCCTACCGTGCGTAAAGTGTACAAGGTCAGTATTCCTATGGAAAAAGAGATGCAATTTCAATTTTATCAAGGAGAATGTACATCGTCCATGCGTTATGAAGACGGACGAAAGGCTTATACTTTTGCTATGGAGGACATGATGCCTTTCCGGCGGGAGCCGAATATGGTAGATTTGTTTGATGCAGCTCCTAAACTGATGATGTCTTCTACTCCTCATTGGAAAGACAAGTCTTTGTGGTTCAATAAGGTCAATGAGGATTATGGAAGCTTTGCTCCACTGCCCGAAGCGCAGAAGAAAGTGGACGAACTGATAAAAGGAAAGAAAACCGAAATGGAGAAAATAGCTGTACTGACCCATTGGGTAGCGGATAATATCCGTTATGCAGGTATCTCTATGGGAAAAGGAGAGGGCTATACGTTACATGATACTAAAATGAATTATACGGATCGTTGCGGCGTGTGTAAAGATATAGCAGGAACTTTGGTTTCTTTTCTGCGCATGGCGGGGTTCGAGGCCTATCCGGCCATGACGATGGCGGGCAGTCGTGTCGAAAGTATTCCTGCGGATCATTTCAATCATTGTGTAGCTGTGGTGAAACTTGCTGATGGAACTTATATGCCGTTAGACCCCACATGGGTTCCTTTCTGCCGTGAGTTGTGGAGTAGTGCCGAGCAACAGCAGAATTATCTGCCCGGTGTACCTGAAGGTTCCGATCTCTGTCTGACTCCTGTTTCTGCTCCGGAAAATCACTATGTACGCATCAAGGCAGACAACCGCTTGGACGCTAATGGTACTTTGCGTGGTACATTTACCATTCAAGCCGAGGGACAGAGTGACAGCAATATACGCAGCATCTTTACAAGAGGTTTTCAGAGCCAGTGGCGTGCGACTATGGAAAGACAATTGCTGGCTGTTTCTCCTAAAGCCAGATTGCTGAGTGTAGATTATGGCAGGAATCCTAAAGATTATCAAGCTGCTCCTATCCAAATCATTTTCCGCTACGAGATTCCGGATTATGCCATGCAAGGGGAGAAGGAAATGTTGTTCAAGCCTTTGGTAATGAATAATCTTTATAATCAGGTACGCTCTTATCTACGGATTGATACAGAAATGAAGGAACGGAAGTATGGTTTTAAAGACGCCTGCTCCCGTTTGGTGGAATTGGATGAAACCATCCAATTGCCATCAGGCTATAGGCTGATAAATGGGCCAAAGGAGGATACCATGCAGGGAACGGGAGCCGATTTTGAAGGCTCGCTTCTACAAAAAGGAAACCGGGTGGTCCTGCATAATCGTCTGGCTTTGAAAAAGCGTGTATATGAAGCGTCGGATTGGGATAGCTTCCGTAAAGCGGTGGAAGCTCATAAAGCATACGGTGATTATTTGGTGATTAAAAAGTAAAGCGACATGAAAAAGATTTATTATATATATGTATGCTTGGGAGTGTTGTTATTGACAGCTCTTCCGGCAAAAGCGGCTTCTGAAGCAGAATTTGGGAAGTTAGCCAAGACTTATACATTACATAAGGACGGTAGTCAGGAAATGCGGGTATATAAGGAGTTGACTTTATTTACACATGCAGCGATGAATGGTTTGTATGGTGAAAGCTTCATTGTTTACAATCCGGCATATCAGGAATTGAAGATACATGAATCTTATACTCGCCAGAAAGACGGGAAGATAGTAAAGACTCCCGAAAATGCATTTGTAGAGGTTCTTCCTGCTGCGGCGGCTGATGCTCCTGCCTATAACGGACTGAAAGAGATGGTGGTGGTACATACGGGACTGGAGTTGGGAGCGACTATTTGTTTGGATTACTCGGTTATCACACGTCCCGGTTATTTGCCCGGGCTGGATGTATATGTGCCGGTAGAGGAGTTATCGCCCGTCAAAGAATATATCTGTAGTGTGTCGGTTCCTGAGGACAAGCCTTTGAATTATGCATTGATAAACGGAAAAGCTGCGCCGGTAGTGAAAAATGAGAATGGAAGTAAAGTTGTTACTTGGACACTGAAAAATATTCCTGCTTATTATCCTATGGAAAGTACTCCTGCTTTATCAGGAAATATACCGGTTATTTTAGCAAATACGTATCCGTCGATGGTCGATGCCTTGAAAGTGCTGAAATCTCAATTTACGGCAGCTCATGAAAAAGAGGTCATGGCTTTGGCACAAAAATTATTGCAAGGAAAAAATGCGGATGAAAAGGAAGCTGTCCTGGTGAACTATGTACATGGATTGGGCACGTCCCGGTTGTCTTTGTCCGAAACAGGATACCGGATCCGTCCGGCAACTGAAGTAATCCGTACTGCCTATGGCACGGAAGCGGAAAAGATAAATCTGCTTGCAGGATTGTTGCAGGCGGCAGGATTACAAGGTGAGGTTAAGGTTGCTTTTGGCGTAAAAGCACCGGATAATTGTTTGGGATTGGGCGCTATCAGCCAGTTGTTTCTGGACTCTCCTGTCATAGCGGGCATACAGGAATATCAGCCTGTCAATACGTTGGATGGTAAGAAAGCGGTTTTGGAAGTGAAAAATAAACCGGTTTATGAAACGGATACGATAACAGTCACTTCTGAAACAGGTAAAACGTTGGCAGGGGGCTATCGTCTGATAACATTGCCTCGCGCTAAAACCGGAATAGCCATGAATGGTTATGGCTTTGGAAATACAGAACGTACTACGAACCTGTTGCTTCCTGGTATGACGGATGAAACCTATATTTGCATAGTAAATGTTCCGTCGGATATGCAGGTATGTACTCCGCAAAAGGCAAAAGAAATAGTCAATGCGGTAGGGAAATTGAAAATAACCGTACAGACTACAGAGGATAAGACGGAAGTAATCCGTTCGTTGCGACTGAATAAACAATGGATAACTCCCACCGATTATGCAGATTTTCATCGGTTGATGTCCGAATGGGAGGATAGTCATCATACTACTCTATTGCTGAAAGAGAAGAAGTAATCGGGTAAAAATTGGTTGAAATAGTTGAAAAGTTGGTCATCCCTTGAAAAAGGAAAGGCCGGCTTTTCTTATTTTCCATCGGAGGATTTACATTTGTGGCATTTAAAACCTATAAAATGAATGATATGAGTGGAAAACATGGTATAGTTTGTATGGGCTTGTTGATGCTGCTTTCTTCTTGTCACGACGACAAGCAGGTCACTGCTTCAGGATTACAACGTAAGGATTTTCAGACAGAAGTGAATGGGCAGTATACCGATTTATTTACTTTGAGTAACAAAAAAGGGATGGAGGTCTGTATCACGAACTATGGGGCGCGAGTAGTTTCTATCCTTGTACCCGACAAAAATGGAAAAAGGGAAGATGTAGTGTGTGGATTTTCCACGATTGGTGAGTATATGGAACAACGGCAGAATTTTGGTTCTACGGTAGGACGCTATATAGGACGTATTCTGAATGCGCGTTTCACACTGGACGGGGTAGAGCATAAGCTGGTCCCTAACAATGGGAAGTCCGGACATATATCACATGGGGGGAATCCCGGTTTTGCCGATAGAATATGGAAAGTGGAACAGGCAGATACATATACGGTTCGTCTGTCTTATCTCTCCCCTGATGAAGAAAATGGTTTCCCCGGAAACCTGAAAGTGACGTTAGTCTATAGTCTTGGTGAGGATGAGAATGCACTGGATTTGACATACGAGGCAACTACGGATGCACCCACGGTACTTAATCTTTCTCATCATTCTTTTTTTAATATCTCGGGAGACTTTACAAAAAGCGTGGAAGACCAGCAACTTTGGGTAGATGCAGATCGCTTTACTCCATACGATGATAAGAAATGTGTCACAGGAGAATATCTCCCGGTGGCCGGTACTCCCCTTGATTTCCGTATGCCGCATACTATCGGAGAACGTATAGATGCGGATTATCCGCAATTGAAGGTAGTAAACGGATACGATCATACTTGGGAATTGAATACGAAAGGAGATGATACAAGGCCGGCTGCTTGGGTGTATGATCCAACAAGCGGGCGTAAGATGGAGATCTTCACTACCGAACCGGGAATACAAATCTATACCGGTAATGGACTGAAAGGAAAAATGACTGGTAAAAGGGGGATAGCTTATCCTTTCCGTTCGGCGGTATGTTTCGAAACGATGCATTTTCAAGATAGCCCCAATCAGCCTGAATTCCCCAGTACTGTACTCCGGCCGGGAGAGGTTTTTCATAGTCATACGGTTTATAAGTTTGAATAATTTGCTAATCTGTCAATTTGCTGATGTGCTAATTAGGGGTGCTATATATGCCCACACGGTTATTGGTATATTAGCAAATTGACATGTCGGCAAATTATTTTTCATTTTGATGTAACGTTTCCCTACCTCTATGTGTCATACTAGTGAACATGGAACAAAATAGATTTGAAATAGAGGCAAAACGAATGCGGCCGGCTTTGTTAAGAATGGCTATCCGTTATCTGGAAGACTCCGATGAGGCAGAAGATGCAGTACAAGATGTACTGTTGAAACTTTGGTTTCTTCGCGACCGTCTGGACCAATATCGTAGCGTGGATGCACTGGCTATTGTTATAACCAAGCATTTGTGTATTAATCGTTTGCGAGGTATTCGAATAGAGAAAGTCGATTTGGAGCAAGGCATCAGCATTGGTGGAGGTGAAAACCCTGAAATGAAACTGGTAGAGGAAGAGAATATGCAGGAGATACTGGAAGTAATAGGTACTTTACCTGACTTGCAACAGTCTATTCTCCGCATGAAGCACTTGGAAGGTTTCGAAGTAGAGGAGATAGCCCGTCTCACAGGAAGTACGCCGGTGGCGGTACGAACCAATTTGTCGAGAGCTAGAAAAAGAGTAAAAGAACAATTTATGATACACAGTAAGGTATGGAATTAGATAAGAGGAATATAGAAGAATACATTAACCGTTTCTTGGAAGGGGAAACTACGAATGCCGAGGAGCAGGCTATTTATCGTTTCTTCCATACAGGGGATGTACCTTCTCATCTGATGGGATATGCTCCGATGTTTGCCTGGTATGAGGGAGGTATGCAGGGAGAACCGGGTATGTTGCAGCCAGACGGACAGAAGGAGGTTGCTGGAGGAAAGAAATCAGAAAAGGTACCGGTGGTTGGAAAAGAAAGCTTTTATCAGCGTATTCCAATAGCTGTCTGGAGTGCCGGTATAGCGGCAATGATGGTCATTGCGCTGGGGTTAGGTTTTATTTTCTATTCGGAAAACCAAGCAGACGGAAGTGGTGAGTGGTCGTGCTACGAAGGTAGTTATGTGGAAGTGGGAGGCAAGCGCATTTCGGATGTGAAACAGATTATGCCTTGTATTATTGAAACATTGGAAAAGGCGGAACGGGTGGAGAAACTGGCCCAGGAACGTGTGGAAGAAATTCATCGTTCCGAGAAAGAGATAGAAGAAAAGGAATTATTGGTAAGCGAATAAAAAACATAAAAAATAAGATATGAAAACAAGGTTTATTTTAGGAAGTGCATTGGCGGCTGTTTTGCTGCTGTGTGGTGGAACAGGCAAGGTTATGGCCCAGAAGAATATTGATAAAATGGCGGCAGAATTGGAAAAGCGGGATGATGTGGCTATCAACTCTGTAACGAAACGTGACTCTAAAACCCGCAAAGTGGTAAAGGTGGTGAAAAGTTTTTCGTTAAAGGATGAGAAAATAGGCGCAAGGTTGATTGAGGCTTTCGAGAAGGATGAGGAATATGCAGAAACTGCCATTAAGGATATGCCGAAGGGAAGGGGCAAGGCGCAGAAAGCGAATTTTACATTCATTTATAAGATGGATAATGAGAAACGTACTTACACCCTTAATGTCAATGAAAACGGAAATGTAAGCATGACCGTTATTATCAGTCCGATGAAGGATGGGAAAGAAGTGTATTCTGCTGTCCTTGATTCGGAATATTGGGATTCGTTCAATGAGCAGATGGCTGAATTGGGGAATAATCTAAGAGATTCCGGTATAGAGGTGCGCCAAATGAGCCGGGAAGAGATGGAGAAGATGCAGAAAACTATCCGCCAGTCATTGAAAGGACTGGATGCTTATGCCATAGCTGAATAGATAATGGCATTATTTTTCACGAACACCAGATAATAAAACACTCTCTTTTAGTTAGATTACAAAAACTTTTTAATTGTCTTGCCTTTCCGGAAGTTGTGAAACCACCGGAGAGGCTTTGTTTTTTAAGATGAATCTCCATGAAAAATCGAATTGTTTTATATCTTTGCAAGTAATATAAAAAACACACATTAAAGAAGAAAGATGAAAAACGAAATTACCGGAATGAAACTCAGACTGATAGTCATGAACTTCTTACAATTTGCCGTATGGGGGGCTTATCTTACTTCCATGGGGACATATTTGTTTAATATTGGCTTGGGTGCTAGGATAGGCCTGTTTTACGCCATGCAGGGGATTGTTTCCTTGTTTATGCCTGCTGTAATGGGAATTATTGCCGACAGATGGGTGCCTGCTCAAAAATTATATGGCTTCTGTCATTTTATGGCTGCCGTGTTTATGGTGGCTGCCGGGTGGTATGGCTACGTGGATGGTGAAGCGGTTAATTTCAGTACTTTATTTACATTTTATTCTTTTAGTGTAGCTTTTTATATGCCAACATTGGCATTGACAAATTCGGTAGCCTATACCGCACTGGATAAAGTAAAACTGGATCCTGTCATCGCTTTTCCTCCTATCCGTATTTTTGGAACGATTGGTTTCATCTGTTCTATGTTGCTGACGGATATCTTGGGATTCCAAAATAATTATATGCAGTTCTTTTCTTGTGCTTGCTTTGGAGTGATACTGGCCATTTATGCGCTTACTTTGCCCGAGTGTCCTGTAAGTCGTGGTGGAGAACAGAAATCGCTGGTAGATGCTATGGGATTGCGGGCGTTTACACTGTTCAAACAGAAAAAGATGGCTGTTTTCTTTATATTTTCTATGTTGTTGGGGGTTTCTTTACAGATAACCAACGGTTTTGCCAATCCGTTTCTCAGCAGTTTCAGGGGAGTTCCAGAGTATGCTGATACGTTTGGAGTGAATCATGCTAACGCATTGATATCTTTGTCTCAGGTGTCGGAAACGTTGTGTATTTTATTAATACCTTTTGTATTAAAGCATTTCGGAATCAAGCGCGTTATGCTGATAGCCATGTTGGCATGGGTACTTCGTTTCGGATTGTTCGGACTGGGGAATCCAGGGCCGGGTGTCTGGATGTTTGTACTGTCCATGATTGTGTATGGTGTGGCTTTCGACTTCTTCAACATTTCAGGTTCGTTGTTTGTTAACAATGAGACTGATTTATCCATTCGTTCCAGTGCTCAGGGATTGTTCGTGATTATGACAAATGGTATTGGCGCTACAGTGGGAACGTTGGGAGCTCAAGCTGTGGTAAATCGTTTTGTTGATATGAACAGCACTGCTCCGCAGATGGAGGGATGGAGTATGACATGGTTTGTTTTTGCAGGATATGCCTTGGTGGTTGCGGTATTGTTTGCTGTCATATTCAAGTATAAGCATAATCCCAGGCAAGTTTAATAAATTATTTTTGACCATATCCGATGTAAACAGGAGTGGTAGAAGGGAAGTTAAAATTATGGATGAAATAGAATTGAAGGTACATGATATGTCCTCTACATTGCAGCCGGCGGATGCATATGCGCTGGTGTTGGAAGAAGTGAATGGTAACCGTAAGCTGCCTATTATTATCGGTTCGTTGGAGGCGCAGGCTATTAAGGTGGTAATGATGGAATATAAGATGCCCAGACCATTGACGCACGATCTTTTTCTGACAGTGACCAAAGAGTTGGGGGCTGCTTTAAAGAAAGTGTTGATATATAAGGTAAAGGATGGAGTCTATTATTCCTATCTGTTTTTGGAAAAGGAGGGTGAGGTATTTAAAATAGACTCACGTACTTCCGATGCGATTGCGTTGGCTATGCGTTGCGGATGTCCTGTTTATACTACTAATGAGATCATGGAAAGTGAACAGTTGCATGAAGTTGGGAATACGGCATTTTCTGTCAATGTAAATACAGTTGATGTGGTGATGCTGAAAGAAGCATTGTCAAAGGCTATAGAAGAAGAGAATTATGAGCAGGCATCCCGTTTGCGTGATGAGATAAAACGACGGGAACAAGAGGAGGAGAATACGATAGTTTGATATATAAATTGAAAAACAAGAAGAACTATGCATGTTTTTTATACCCCTGATATAGCGAGTAACCTTGAACTTCCAGAAGAGGAAGCAGGACATTGTTTACGGGTTTTGCGTCTTTCCATAGGCGATGAGATAATGTTGACTGATGGAAAAGGTTGTTTTTACAAGGCTGTAATCAGTGCTGCAAGCGGTAAACGTTGCCAAGTGAAGGTAACGGAAACGATTCCGCAGGAAAAAGGGTGGAACGGGTGGTTGCATATTGCCATGGCTCCCACTAAAAATATGGATCGTACTGAATGGTTTACAGAGAAAGCGACTGAAATAGGCTTTGATGAACTGTCTTTCTTGAACTGCCGTTATTCCGAGCGGAAAGTAATCAAGAAAGAACGTATTGAAAAAATTCTGGTATCGGCAGTGAAACAATCGTTAAAGGCGACTATGCCGGTACTGAATGAAATGACGGACTTTAATAAGTTTGTTTCACGGGATTTTAAAGGGCAGAAGTTCATCGCCCATTGCTATGAAGGGGAAAAACTTTTGTTGAAAGATATATTGCGTTCCGGAGAAGATGCTTTGGTGATGATAGGTCCGGAAGGGGATTTTAGCGAGGAAGAAGTGGCTAAGGCTATAGCGGCAGGTTTTCAGCCTGTTAGTTTGGGAAAGTCCCGTCTTCGCACGGAAACAGCCGCATTGGTAGCCTGTCATACACTGAATTTATTAAACCAAAAATAAGAATATGAGAAAAGGTATTTGGGGATTTGCATTGGTGGCGATCATGCTGCTTATGGCTTCCTGTTCGTCTAAAAGTGAATATGCCAATGCTATTCCTAAGGATGCGGCAATGGTCATGTCATTCGATTTCAAAACAATGGCAGAGAAGAGTGGCATAAACGGTAAAGGGGGAGAAAAGGTGGTAGCCAAACTGACGGACGCATTAAAAAGCGGTCTGGAAGGAGAGGCCTATAAAACTGCCGAGAAGATTATTAAAAGCCCGTCTGAATCCGGCTTGTCTTTTACTGATAAAGTATATATGTTCATTACTCCTCATTCTAATGCTTTTGCTTTATTGGCAAAAGTAGATGATGAAGGTAAAGTGGAAGATTTGCTGGAGGCGTTGAAGGAGGAGCAGATATGTACGGAATTGAAAAGCGAAAGCGGATGTACATGGACACAGATGGGTACGGCGCTGTGCGCTTTTAATAAGGGCACTTTCCTGTTGATGGGAAGTAATAAAGGAGATGCTCTCAGCTTGAAAGGAAGTTTGCTTTCATTGATGCGCCAGGATGCTGAAAACAGCTATGTAAAGACCACAGACTTTGGTAAGTTGGCCTCGTCGAAGGGTGAAATTGTCACTGTGATGAATATGTCATTTATTCCTAATGATATCATGCAGATGCGAATGGGAATGCCTGCCTATTTGAAATTGGAAGATATCAAATATCTGGTTTCCGCTACTTTCGAAAAAGGTAAAATTGTAGTGAAGATGGAAACATTGATTGAAAATAAGGATTTGATTGCTATGTATGAAAAGCAGTCGGCTGTTTCCGCACTCATCAAAGGAGCTTATTTGGAGTATTTCCCTGCTAATATGTTGGTTTGGGCAGGTGGTAATATCGATGGAAAAGGAATTTATGATTTACTTTGCGAAAATCCTACCATCAAGCAAGCGTTGGATAATCCGATGTTGCCAATAGATATTGAAGGTATATTCTCTTCTATTCATGGGGATGTTGCTGTTGGCTATAGTTCTTTGTCAAATAATGACTTGCTGATTTATGCTGATGTAACGAATAAAGACTTTTTGCAGTCCTTCGAAGACCTGAGACCTTTGTTGGCTATGACCGGTGGGCAGATGCAATTGAACTCTACGGGCAAAGACCAATATGAGTTCCGTATGTATCGCCAGAGCATTTGGTTTGGTGTGAAGGATAATCTGCTTTATATCTCGAACAATGAAAGACTGGCAGATGAGGCAGGCCGCCGTTACGGAGTTTCTTTGCAGAATACTCCTTGGGCCGGAGAAGTGGTGAAAAACCGTTTCTTTATGGCGTTCAATGCGGCGCAGTTGGTGAAGGACGTTCAGGAGAATCCTCGGTTAACCCGTATGCTGGGTAGTGATGCCGCCGTGTTTAATGCTATTTTGGGATCTTGCGACTATGTGGATGTGATGGCTCCCGATTGGAGAAGCGGTCGAATAAATATTGTTATGAAAGATAAAGAAGTCAACGTGCTACAGTTGATCGTACATGGATTAGAGAACTTATGAATACTATAGAATTACAACGGACCCTTCCTGCTGTTTTTGCAGGGAGGGATTCTATTATATCCGATGTCTGGCATCAGTTGTTGACCCTGCAACGTGGGGAAGCCTATTTGGTGGAAGCAGCATCCGGCACTGGGAAATCATCGCTTTGCAGCTACATATACGGATATCGTAACGACTATCAAGGTATCATTTGTTTTGGCGAGAAAAACATCCGTAGTCTTTCGGTGCATGACTGGGTGGAGATTCGGAAACGTTCCATCAGCATGTTGTTTCAGGAATTGCGTTTGTTCACGGAGCTGACAGCGTGGGAGAATGTGCAGTTGAAGAATTCGTTGACCGGATTTAAATCTAAAAAAGAAATCAAGGCTTGGTTTGAACAGTTCGGTATTGCCGATAAATGGGATACACCGGTAGCTAAAATGTCTTTCGGGCAACAGCAGCGTGTGGCGTTGGTCCGCGCACTTTGTCAACCTTTCGATTTTATCTTTCTAGATGAACCTATCAGCCATTTGGATGAAGAAAACGGACGGATTATGTCCCGGATATTGGTGGAGGAAGCGGATAGACAGGGGGCAGGTATCATTGTGACCTCTATCGGCAAGCATTTGGAATTGAACTACACAAAAACGTTGAAACTATGAGGTTGGTTTGGAAATTATTACGTCAGCATATCAGTTTCCCACAATTGGCGGGTTTTTTCTTTGCCAATCTGTGCGGCATGGTCATTGTGTTGCTGAGTGCCCAGTTTTATAAAGATGTGTTGCCTGTTTTTACGGAAGGTGACAGTTTCATGAAGAAAGACTATGTGATAGTAAGCAAAAAGGTAAGTACATTGGGCTCCTTTGTCGGAAAAAGCAAGACTTTTTCCGAACAAGACATTGCTGAAATCAGCGAACAGCCGTTTACCAAAGGAGTAGGGGCTTTTATGCCTTCCCAATTTAAAGTGTCGGCAGGCATGGGGATGGAGAACGTGGGGTTGCACATGTCTACAGCCATGTTCTTTGAGTCTGTACCCGATGAGTATGTGGATGTGAACTTGGATAAATGGGAGTTTGATGAAAATGAACGGGTTGTTCCTATCATTATTCCCCGTAATTATCTGAATCTGTATAACTTTGGTTTTGCACAAAGCCGGAGCCTGCCGCAATTGTCGGAAGGGGTGATGGGTATGGTTAATTTGGATATACGTATTACTGGTGCAGGGCATACGGAAAACTTTAAAGGAAAAATAGCAGGTTTCTCCAATCGCCTGAATACGATTCTTGTTCCGGAAACATTTATGGCGTGGGCTAACAATGAGTTTGCTCCGGGGCAGAAAAGCGAACCGTCACGACTGATTGTAGAAGTGAACAATCCTACGGACGACCGTATTGCCAAGTTCTTTAAAGACAAGGGATATGATACAGAAGATGACAAGTTGGATGCGGGAAAGACTACCTGGTTCTTGAAAGTGATTGTAGGAATTGTGCTTTCTGTAGGTTTGCTTATCAGTGTACTCTCTTTCTATATTTTGATGCTCAGTATTTACTTGTTACTGCAGAAGAATACGTCTAAGTTGGAGAATCTGTTATTGATAGGTTACAGTCCGGCTAAGGTGGCGCTTCCCTATCAAATGCTGACATTGGGCCTCAATGCAGTAGTGTTGTTTTTATCGGTGGGAATTGTGATCTATGTGCGGAATAGCTATATGGATATGATAGAAAAGTTATTTCCACAGTTGGAAGAAGGAAATCTGGGACCAGCCATGGTTATAGGTATTTTGCTTTTTGTGGGTGTATCTTTGTTTAATATAATAGCAGTACGTCGTAAAGTGGCATCTATATGGATGCATAAAGGTTGATAATAGTTATGGTATCTCAGACAGAATTTACGCTTCGTCCCCGTACTAGGGGATTTCACCTGATTACTGATGAAGTGGTGCGCAATTTGCCTCCACTTCCCCAAATAGGTTTGCTTTATTTGTTCATCAAACATACCAGTGCGGCATTAAGTATCAATGAAAATGCTGATCCGGATGTTCGTACGGATATGGAATCTATTTTTAATCACTTGATAAAGGAACGCGAACCCTATTACGAACATACTTTGGAAGGTTGGGATGATATGCCTGCCCATGCAAAGTCAACCATTATAGGAGCTAGTCTTACTATTCCTATTACAGATGGTCGACTGAATATGGGTATTTGGCAGGGAATTTACCTTTGTGAGTTCCGCAACCATGGAGGCGGTCGCAAGATTGTGGCTACTGTAATGGGGGAATAACTCTTTCAGATATTCATCCGGGTTATTATTTATTTAAAAAAATAGATTAATTTCACTTTAATCAGAACTCTTTTTTTAACTTTGTACCAATTCTTGAAAACAGATGAATATTCATTTGAAAACAAGAAGGGACATATATAATTAAGAGCGTTTAAAATATTACCTTGTCTTAGAAAATCCCCAATTTTCAAAGCTGCACAAGTGTAATACAACAAGCGCTCACGTCTTGTGTTTATACTCCTTTACAGGATTAGTATATTCATAAAGACGTGGGACACTGTTGTTATTATTTGTGCAGCTGGTATGGGGATACCTCTAAGGCAGATAAAATATTAAGCAGGTCCCACGTCTCTTTTTATGTTTGTACCATAAAAATGAATGGATAAAACTAGCCTGAGTGATGAAAATTATTGTTTGGAATTCGCAGGATAAATGTGTGGCTGATTATCATAGGTTGATAAGAGGTTGCGATGTATTGTGCCTGTTGGATTGCGGGCAGTGGACGGTTCCGATGTATGCGCTTCAGATACAGAAGGGTCTGTTTCATTGGAAAGTTGAGCATGAAGGTCTTTCCTATGATATATTTTATTGCTTGGAGAAGGTGGCGTTTGTATGTCGGGATGGTTTGTATAGTGGAGAGTCTGTTCTATATAGCATTCATTCTAATATAGGATCTTTGATAGGTATTCGTTTGCAGGATGATTTTTGGTTATTTGCACACCATGAGCCTAATCTGGTTAATGCCTATCATATAGGTGAGTTTTATTTACGTGAAATCTCGGACCGTTTCAGAAAAGCGGCGTTTATAGCCGATTTTAAAAAAAAGTCTTATTCTTGGGTGCAGGAAACGGTAGGTAAGTTATATTGCATCGCTCTACCCGAAGGATATTATCCACATACTGTTAATTATTTATTCACTATCCATGTGGCCTGTACAGATTTATATCTGTTGGAAGGCTATAGCGAGACCTCCAATCAGCCTACTTTCTTTGAATTGGATATTTAATGTCCAGATTAGAACCTGTCTTACTGAAAGAAATCAATTAAAGTTCGGTGAAACTGATGACAATGCTGATGAAAATTAAACGAGTTCTTATAATTTCTTGTTTTTTCCTTTGATAATAAAAGAATTAGTGTATATTTGCATGTGAACAATTACATTTTCTAAGGAAATCATCTTATGGGCAGAGAACTTATATTTGACCGGTTTTCACAGCAAGCTCTCCAGACCTTGCACCGGTATCGTGCCGTTATGTTCAGTCCTACGATGCTCATGTCTTTAGTTGTTACCTATGATTTTTTTTAATCCTTAATTCTTACACATTAACATGAGTTTACTATGGACAACAGACCGACTATCGCCGAAGTACAAGAATGGGTACTGAAGCTTTATAACACGTGTGAACAAACCATCACTAGTGAGGAACGTAAAGAACAGCATAAATATGCCGTTATGGTACAACGGCCACAGGACAAAAAGTTCTTGGTGAAGATGCTGGACGAATCTTCTCAAATTCGTGATCGTAAGAAATTGGCAGAACGTATCAAGAAGCTGATAGACCGTTATGGTGTACCTGAGTTCTTGAATAAGCGTGATGCTTTCCTTTTTAAGATGTACCAGGCTTTTGGTCATCATTTTGATTTCATAGCCATACCAATCATAAAGAAGCGTCTTCGTATGGATACTTCTAAAGTAATTCTGAACGAAGCGCGTCCTAAATTGACAGATCATCTGGCTACCCGTTTCAAACAAAAGATTGGTCAGAACGTGAATTTGTTAGGCGAGGTCGTTTTAGGAAACGGAGAAGCGGATCATCGTTATTTCCACTATCTGGAAGCCTTGGAAGCTCCTGATATCAATTATATTTCTGTGAAAATATCGGGTATCTACGCGCAGACTCATGCGCTGAATTATGAAGAAAGCTTTCCGGAGCTGGTGAAACGTATGTGTGCACTGTATCAGAAAGCAATTGACTTTCCTTACGTGGATGAGAACGGTGTAAAACACTCCAAGTTTGTCAATCTGGATATGGAGGAGTATAAGGACGCTCACTTTACATTACGCTTGTTTAAAGAAGTGTTGAGCAGACCGGAGTTTAAAAACTATTCGGCAGGCATCGTTGTGCAGGCTTATCTTCCCGATGCATACGAATTTCAGACTGAATTATTAGAATTTGCCAAAGCGCGTGTGGCTGATGGGGGTGCACCATTAAAGATGCGACTGGTGAAAGGCTGTAATTTGGAAATGGAAACGGTTATTTCTTCCCTTCGTGGCTGGCCTAATCCTGTAAGGACATCGAAAACTGAAGTGGATGCCAATTATTTGCATATTCTGGAACGTGCTTTATTACCCGAAAACGCAAAGGCGTTGCATGTGGGGGTTGCTTCTCATAATTTGTTCACTATTGCATACGCCTATCTGTTGAGTCAGAAGCTGGGAAGCGCGGAGTACATGACTTTTGAGATGCTGGAAGGTATGGCTGACCATGTATGGCGCGCTCAATCCCAATTGGGAAATCATGTGATTCTATATGCGCCGGTGGTAAAAGATGAGCATTTCCTGAATGCAGTATCTTACTTGGTCCGTCGTATGGATGAAAATACGGCTCCGGACAACTTCCTGACCCATTCGTTCAATTTGAAACCGGGTACGGATACTTGGCGTTTCTTACAGAACCAGTTTGAGGAAGCTTATAAGATGAAAGATGTTATTACACATACTCCTGCCCGTACACAAAACCGCTTGCATCGTTATACTCCCGTTCCACCAGCTGATGTAATGAAGAATGAACCTGATACTGATTTTGATTTGGCTCAGAACCAGGAATGGGTTCGGAACATTTTTGCGAAGTGGAAGAAGTCGCCGACGGATTCACCTGAAATTATTCCTTTGCAGATAGGAGCTGAAACGGTGGTTTGTGAGAAACGCCATAAATATATGGACCGTTGCCAGGATGATGAAGTTTGTGTATGCGAAATGTCACAAGCTGATGCCGGACAGGTGATGAAAATTTTGGATATAGCCGAAAAAGATCCTGCCGGATGGAGAAAGACTACATTGCAGGAACGGCATAAAATAATGTATGAAGCTGCCAACAGACTGGGTGAGATGCGTGGTGATTTGATAGGTTGTATGTGTGCCGTGACAGGGAAGACAGTAGTGGAAGGGGATGTGGAGGTGTCGGAGGGTATCGATTATGCTCGTTTTTATAGCACTAGCATGAAGCAGTTTGCAGAACTACCGGATGTGGACATTGCTCCTAAAGGGACTATTTTGGTTATTTCTCCGTGGAACTTCCCGTGTGCTATACCTATTGGTGGTATTGTGGCAGGACTAGCAGGAGGAAATACTGTAATTTTGAAACCGGCGACTGTTGCTGCCCCTGTGGCATGGTTGTTTGCCAAGGCATTTTGGGATGCAGGTGTGCCTAAAGAGGCTTTGCAGGTTATCATTACAGACCGTGAGGCATTAAAGGTATTAACTACGGCTCCGGCTGTCAAACATATTATTTTGACAGGAGGGACAGATACTGCTCAAAATATTGCACGCAGTAATCCGGCTACTCCATTGTCGGCAGAAACCGGTGGTAAGAATGCAATTATCTTGACGGCTTCCGGTGACCGTGACCATGCTATTATGAATATTGTGGCTTCTGCTTTTGGCAATGCCGGCCAAAAATGTTCCGCATGTTCTTTATTGCTGGTAGAACGCTCAGTTTATGAGGACAAGAACTTTCAGGATAAGTTAAAAGATGCCGCAACTAGTATGAAGGTGGGTAGTGTATGGAATCCAGGGAATGTGGTAGGTCCGATGATTACCAATAAGAATGATAAATTATTGAAAGCTTTGGAATTGGAAAAAGGGGAGTCCTGGCTGGTTCCACCTCGTTTTCTTGATAAGCATAAATATGTATTGGCTCCTACAGTGAAGTGGGGGGTACGTCCCGGTAACTATTCATTCAGAACCGAATTATTCGGTCCGATGCTGAGTGTGGTTTGTATTGAAAATTTGCAGCAAGGCATCAATTGGGTAAACAGTTTGGATTATGGTTTGACTTCAGGCTTACAGAGTCTGGATGAAGGTGAACAGAAATTATGGAAAGATTCAATTATGGCAGGTAATCTTTACATCAATCGTGGTATAACGGGGGCCATTGTAAATCGTCAGCCGTTCGGTGGAATGAAATTGTCAGCTTTTGGTGGCGGTGTGAAAGCGGGTGGTCCTAACTATTGTGCTTGTTTTGTAAAGATTACAGATAAACTAGGCAGTACCACTGACTATACACAAAGTTATGTGAAGGCATACGAGCAGGAATTTGCGCATGCGCGTGATGTCAATAATCTGTATGGCGAACAAAATGCATTCCGCTATCTGCCTTTAAAGAATATGGTTTTGCGTCTTTTTCCGGGAGATAACAATGAAGATGCAAAGATGATTGCTTTGGCTGCCAGAATTTGTCATACTCCATTGAGCATTAGTTTTGAGCCCGGTGATGATCGTACAGCTGCATTGGCTTCCTTGGGATGTCCTTTAAAAGAAGAAGCGTTGGCCGGATTCCTGAAATCAATGAAGAACTATGAGCGTATCCGTACTTGTGGGGCGGATATTCCGATGGAAATGTATGAGGAAGCTGCACGTATTGATAAGTATATTGCTACAGCTAAACCGGTGAAAGATGGACGTGTGGAATTGATTCATTACATCAAAGAGCAAAGTATTTCATTTGAATATCATCGTTATGGTAGTATCTTGGAGGTGCCGTCGGTAGAATGATGAAATACTTTTATTAGTATGTCTTTTGTATAACTTTATTAGGAGTCTCGATTTGTATGGGACTCCTAATTATGTTTTAGAAATTATTATTAGAATTATTTGGTGGAGAAGAATGAATGTGTATATGTTCAGACGTGTTTTATCAATAGAGGCAATAAAAAGGGTAAATAATCTTTTAATTCAATACGTAATTGTTTTAGTGCCTGTTGAATGCGGTAGTCTATGGTTTTAGGTGATACTCCTAAAATTTCTGCTATTTCTTTATAACTCATATTTTTAAAGCGATGCATTACGAAAGCTTCTTTATAGGATTCAGGAAGTGTTTCTACTGCTTCTTGGATACGTATAGTCAGTTCTTCTATAAGATAAAAATTAGTGTCATCTATTAGGGATTGCATCTCTTCATAAAAATAGTTTTCGACCCGGCTTTTTACTTCTTGCTGTTTGATACGGTTTATAGCACGATGATGTACAATAGAAAATAAATAATTACTTAATGAAGACTGAATGACTAGCATATCTTTATTTTCCCAAAGCCACAGCATGGCATCTTGTACACATTCTTCTGCATCTTCTAATTCTACGAATTTGTTTCCGTATGCACATAACATGGGATAGTATTTCCTAAAAAGTGTATCAAATGCTTTCTCATTGCCATTTTTGATGGCTAATAATAGGGATTGGTCTTCATAGTTATACTCCGTTTTCATTATTTAAAGGTTGATTTGTGTGCAAATATAATCTTTTAAAACTAAAAAAATATATTGTATTTCAGTAATTCTATTCTATGGAATACTATTTTAGAGGAAGTCTTGATTAAAGTCGTTTGTAGTGTGCCCTTGGGTATTATGTATGCCCAAAGGGCACATAGGAAATATATTTAATTATTTTTTACTTTGAAGCATAATACTATCGGTTCGTTTTTGAGGTTACGGGGTAAGAACACCTTTGTCTTTGGTATATTTTATATTTTTATTGCCTTGTAGTGGAATCATTTTACCGTTAGGAATATTGCCGGCCCATTTATTGTTTCTGGAAGTTCCTCTCCTTCTGATAAAGCGTAAATAGCATATAAAGTTTTTCCGTTTTTGTCTGCAGTGAACCATATATTCTCATTGTTATATATAGGAGTTGTACGAGTGGCATAAATGGCTTTTCCGTTTCATGTAAACGTTTTATTACTTCGTCTTTGATGGCGTCAGACCTACTCCTAATAATAAACAACCTCCTTTGGCAATGATTCCTATTAAAATATTAATAATTTTTTGTGGTGATTTAAAGGGAGCATTAGGTGTCCATCCCCAATCATTGCTTAGTGGTGGACAACTTTCCCAAGGATAGTTAAGCTGTGTTTCGGAGTTTAAAAGAAGATATCACCGAAAGCCAGACAGATATCCGCATTCAGAAAAGTGATTTGTTTGAAATTCCTCTATCATTGAATACTCTTCAGATAGACAATAAACTTATTATATATAACAAGATGGAAAAAGAAACTGACTTCTTTTTATTGAAGGATTGCAAAAAGGGAGCTTTCATGACAAAAGCGTCAGATCATTCTTCAAAAACTCCTTTATATAAATTATCTGATCATGTCTATAAGGTATTTTTCCGGGATTTAGCTTTACAAGATACATTGGCAGACCGGATTGCCGATTTGATGAATAGGATCGGCTTAAGTCAGATTTCTTTTGATAGATTGGAGGGATGTTCCTATACCGGGCATGACGAATACGCTATTTCCCGCTTTGCGCCCCGTTGTTATACTCAGTTTAATTATAATTAATAAATGACGCCAGTCGTTTGAATCATAATTTATGGCGTATTCACACAAGAATGAATTGAGGTGAGCCTTGGGGAGAAGTTATGCGTACGGAACAAATGGCTAATAGAATTAAGAACCAAAATTTTTTTCAAAGGAATCTTTTTCCACGTATGTTTGGATGGTTTCTTATTCGATTGGTCGACCGGGAATTTGAATGTTCTACTTTGGAGGATGTGGAGGGGCTTTGTCCGAGGCGGCAGGTTTTGATGTCGGTTATGATTAATACCACTATCTTAAATCGGTATGGGCAAATAGACCGATTGCTACAAGCTATCAAACATTAGGATATACTACATGAGGCTTAAGTTTTCACCGAAAAACAAAAACAGCGTTTGAAAGATCTGCAGTTCGAATGGCATTTGCAAAAGGTGGATGAGAAGAACTATCTTTTTCTTGTGAACTAGAAGTGGGAGAGGCTCCTGAAGTAGTTGTACGGTATGTAACTCGTGAAAATCCTGAAAAAGTTTCTCTATGAAAATATATTTTTGAAAATAAATGCATATTTGTTTAGGAATGTGTTTTTCTCGCTTGCCATATAAGTAGAAGGACTTAAAAACATACGTATGGAGTATAATGAAACGAATATAGAATTGTTACTTCCCCGTTATTGTGAGGGTATTGCAACGGTAGAAGAGCAGAGACTGGTAAAAGATTGGATGAAGGAGTCTGAAGAAAATCGCCGGATAGTAAAGCAGATGGAAATACTTTATTTAGCGGCTGATACCGTTCATGTAATTAATAATGTAAATACAGAAAAGGCTTTAGTTAAGGTAAAAGGTAAAAAGACTGAAAGAAGGAAGGTGGCTTGGTGGGAGTGGGCACAGCGTGTTGCTGCCGTGTTATTTCTCCCACTGCTTGCTACTTTTTTGGTAGAACATTATGGTGGAAAGGATGCAGATGTACAAATGTTGGAAGCTAGGACAAACCCGGAAATGACTACTTCAGTAGTGTTACCCGATAGTACGGTGGTTTTTTTGAATTCAGAATCCTCTTTGCGATATCCTTCTTCTTTTAAGAATAGCAAGGAGAGAAAAGTTGAGTTGAAGGGGGAAGGGTATTTTGAAGTAACTAAAGATGTGGAGAAACATTTTATTGTGTCTACGGTTCACCGTTCACAGGTAGAGGTGTTAGGAACCAGTTTTAATATAGAGGCTTACGAAGAGTCTCCTGAGGTATCTACTACTTTAATCAAAGGTAAAGTCAACTTCAGTTTCCAAGAAGGTGTCCGCAAAAAACAGATTGTGTTAAACCCCGGTCAGAAAGTTGTGTATGATTCAAAAAAAGGTACAGCACGTTTACTTGAGACTTCCGGTGAAACGGAAACTTCATGGAAGGACGGCAAGATTATTTTTGATAATACTTCTTTGAAGGATGCTTTACGGATTTTAGAAAAGCGATATAATGTGGTGTTCATTCAGAAAAATCCTGCACGTAAGGCTGCTTTTACCGGGACTTTTACCAGTCAGCGTTTGGAGCGTATTCTGGAATACTTTAAATTATCTTCCAATATACACTGGAAATATGTAGACGGTAAGGATGCGTCGCAAAAAAAGACCCATATAGAGATTTATTAATCAAATAACCTTAAATTGAATATAATATGAAAGAACTATCACCTTAAAGTAACAAAAAACATACGGGAAAATATTGGCGTATCTTCCCGTATGGAAAATCGGTTTTCAAATTAAAGCTTGTTTGGCGACAAGCTTAATCAACTAATTTTAAAACTTAAGTCATTACAAAAGTATGAAAAATAATTGTAGTATCCAATTTTCGAGGATACCAAATCATCTATGGCTCTCCTCGAAGAAAATCCCAAGAACTATGAAACTATTTACTCTTTTCTTTGCTTGTTCCCTAGGACTGGCTCATGCATCCGAATCGTATGCGCAGAAGGCTATAGTCAATGTGGAGGTACAGAATAAGACTGTAGGGGAAATTTTGAAAGAAATTGAGAAACAATCAGAATTTGATTTCTTCTTTGATAATACGCTTATTGATTTAAATCGTCGTGTATCAGTCACTTCCCGTAACGGTGATATCTTTAAGGTGCTGGAGAAGGTATTTAAAGGTACAAATGTGAAATATTCCATTTTGGATAAGAAGATTGTCTTGACTACTAATGCTGACAATACACAGACTGTGCAGCAGATTACTTTTAAAGTAATCGGAAAAGTAGTGGACAATATGGGAGAAAGCGTGATCGGGGCTACTGTGTTGGAACAAGGGACTACAAACGGTACTGTGACTGATATGGATGGAAACTTTGAATTGGTGGTTTCTAATAAGGAAGTTACTTTAGAGATTTCATATATAGGTTATAGTAAGTCTGTTGTGAAATCAAAAGTAGGTGTCCCTGTCACTGTGACTTTAAAAGAAGATACAGAAGTGTTGGATGAAGTGGTAGTAGTAGGGTATGGAACACAGAAAAAAGTGAATTTGACAGGTGCTGTCAGTCAAGTAGGGGAAAAGGCTTTAGAATCTCGTCCTGTACAAAATGTATCTCAGGCTTTACAGGGATTAGTACCGGGAATGATCTTTGGGGTTGACGCTAAAGGTGGACAGTTGAATAATACTCCTTCCGTATCTATTCGTGGTGCAGGGACAATCGGTAAAGGCTCCACTGGTTCTCCATTGATTTTGATAGATGGTGTAGAGGGTAATATGAACTTGCTTAATCCGTTGGATATTGAAAGCATTTCTGTATTGAAAGATGCATCGGCTTCTTCTATTTATGGTTCTCGCGCTCCGTTTGGGGTTATTTTGATTACAACTAAGCAAGGAAAGACTGGTAAACCGGTAGTAAGCTATAATACTAATATTCGTTTTAATAGTCCTCTTACTGATTATGATATGATGGATTCCTATCGCTTCATGCATTATTATAATGATGCACGTACTAATGGTGGACAGGCAGCTTATTTTAGTGATGAGCAAATAGCTAATGTTTTGGCTTATCAGCGTGGAGAAGTAGGAAAAATTATTCCGGTTACAACTTCAAATACATATACACACAACTGGGCAAATGCTAATACCGATTGGTATGATGTATTTTTCAAAGACCATGCCATGTCTCAGGAACACAGCTTGAGCTTGAGTGGTGGTACGGAACGTTTTTCTTATTATCTGTCCGGCAATTTTATGGATCAGGAAGGCTTGTTGAATTATGCTGACGAAAGCTATTATCGTTATTCTGTAAATGGGAAAATCAATGCGAAAATAAACAAAAACATAAGTCTCTCTTATAATACCAAATGGTTTCGTACTAATTATGAAGCTCCTTCTTATTTGAATCAATTATTTTTCCACCAAATAATGCGTAAATGGCCTAATGCGTTTGTTACTGACCCACAAGGATATTGGGCGGATAACAGTGAGATTATACCATTAAAAGAAGGAGGACGAATGAAGGAAGATTTGGATCAGAACTTCCAACAATTGCAGTTGGATGTCACTCCATTGCCAGGATGGAATATTCACTTACAGGGCAATATGCGTATTACAACTAATTTTACTCATACTGACAGACAAGCTGTTTATGCCCATGACGCCAATGGAGAACCTTATGCTATAGCTATCACTAATGCGACGCAGCCAGGTCAGTCCAGAGTAATTGAAAAAGGAACAAAGAATGAATTTTATACAGTCAATCTTTTCTCGGATTACTCTCGCCAGTTGGGTGACCATTATTTCAAAGTAATGGGTGGATTTAATGCCGAGCATCAAAATGTGAGGACTTTAAGTGCTCAGCGTGATGGCATTATTGTACCAGATTTACCTACAATTGATACTTCTACTGAGCAGGACGTAGCGGGGGGCGGTTATAACCATTGGGCTACTGCCGGTTTCTTTGGGCGCTTGAATTATAATTATAAGGAGAAATATTTGCTGGAAGTAAATGGACGTTATGATGGAACTTCCCGTTTTATGAAAGATCAGCGTTGGAACTTTTTCCCCTCATTTTCTTTAGGTTGGAATGTGGCCAGAGAAAATTTTTGGAAACCGCTGGAATCAGTTGTCAATCAATTTAAACTGAGAGGCTCTTGGGGTGAATTGGGAAATCAAAATACATCGAATTTGTACCCATTCTATGAAATCTTACCCGTGAAAAGCAATTCCGGTAATTGGCTGGTGAATGGAGGAAAAACAAATACGGCAGATATTCCTTCATTGGTTAGTACATTATTGACATGGGAACGTGTGCGTTCTTTTAATGTAGGTTTTGATTTTGGTGCTTTCTCTAATAGATTGACAGGTTCTTTTGACTATTTTGTACGCAAGACTGTCGATATGGTAGGTCCTGCTCCACAATTACCCTTAGTTTTGGGTATTGCTCCTGCTATAGTAAATAATGCTGATATGAAGTCTTATGGTTTTGAAATAGAACTTTCATGGCGCGATAGAATAGGAGAAGTAGATTATGGAGTGAAGTTTAATTTGGCTGATGCCCAGCAAAAAGTGGTGAAATATCCCAATACTACAAATGCTTTCAGTGACTGGTATGCAGGAAAAATGAGTGGAGAAATTTGGGGGTATACTTCATTAGGTATTGCAAAAACAGATGAAGAAATGAAAGAGCATTTGGCATCTTTACCTAATGGTGGCCAAAATCAATTAGGAAACAAATGGGGTGCCGGTGATATTATGTATGCTGATATAAATGGTGACGGCAAAGTAGATGGTGGTAAAGGTACATTAGCTGATCCGGGCGATCAAAGGATTATTGGTAATTCTACTCCCCGTTATAATTTTGGATTGGTTTTGGATGCTTCTTATAAAGGATTTGATGTTTCTATCTTCTTTCAGGGAGTAGGTAAAAGAGATTATGCTCCGATTGTAGGAACTAATGGTGCTGTTTTTTGGGGAGCTGTAAATAATATCTGGCAATCAATGGCGATGGAAGAACATTTTGATTATTTCCGTCCTGAGGGCCATCCTATGGGAGCTAATCTGAACGGGTATTATCCGAGACCGGACTTTACCAGCAACAAGAATCATCAGGTACAAACTCGTTATCTGCAAGATGCGTCTTATATCCGTTTGAAGAATTTACAGATTGGTTATACATTACCTAAACAATGGATTAATAAATTGCACATTAATAGATGCCGTGTATATGTGTCTGGTGATAATTTGTGGACTGGAACCAGCCTGGCCAGTATGTTTGATCCTGAAACACTAGCTGCCGGAGATTGGGGATCAGGAAAGACTTATCCATTATCTAAAGTGATATCTTTTGGCTTGAATGTTAATTTTTAAATAGAAATACAATATGTCTTACATAAAAAATACAGTAGCTTCTGTAGCCATGTTATTTACCTCAGTGGTATTGACATCCTGCAATGATTTTCTAGATTGTGAACCGTTGGATAAAATAACCCCGGATGCTTATTTTAATTCAGAAAGTGATTTGGCTGCCTATTCTATTCAACAATATAAATTTCCATCCTATCTTAATTTTGATATCTCTTTAGTAAAAACTGATAACAATTCGGATGACCAGGCCGCAACGGACGCTTCTACCGCGTTGTGGGTACCGGGAGAAAAACGTACTCCTGCTGATAAAGGAGCATGGGATTTTACAGAAATCCGTAAAGCGAATTATTTCTTCCAACAAGTATTACCCAAGTATGAGGCCGGAAGTATAAAAGGCGATGGAGTAATGATAAAACATTACATTGGAGAAATGTATTTTTTGCGTGCCTACCAATATTTCAATAAATTGGTAAGTCTCGGTGATTTTCCTATTGTAACGGAAGTATTACCTGATGAAACAGAAGTGTTGAAGGAGGAAAGTAAAAGACAGCCTCGTAATAAAGTGGCTCGTTTTATTATAGAGGATTTAGATAGAGCTATTGAATTGATGTCATTGACTACCGATAATGGTAAGAATAGATTGACAAAAAATGTGGCATTGTTGTTTAAGTCTCGTGTAGCTTTGTTTGAGGCTACCTGGTTGAAATACCATAAAGGTACAGACCGTGTGCCGGGTGGTCCGGGATGGCCAGGAGCACAGCAAGAATATAATGCTGGCTTTTCTATTGATATAGACAAGGAAGTAGATTGGTTTTTGGAACAGGCAATGGATGCTTCTGCTCAAGTAGCCGATCGTATTTCATTGACAAAAAATACCGGTATATATAATCCGGATTCGAATCCTTATAACTGGAATCCTTATTTTGAAATGTTTTCGGCTGTTGATATGGAACCGATAGATGAAGTCTTGTTTTGGAGAGCATACAGTTCTGTGCAGGGTGTTACTCATAGTGTAAGTTCTTATCTTTGCAAAGGAGGAGGGGATTTAGGATATACTCGTAGTTTAGTAGATGCATGTTTAATGAAGAATGGATTGCCTATTTATGCGCCAAATTCTGGCTATGCTGGTGACGTGACGATTGAAAATGTTAAAAAAGACAGAGATGACCGTTTACAGTTATTTATGGGTGCTCCTAGTGATTGTTCAAGGCTTGATCCATATGAGACATATAAATATCCTAAGATATTGGAGCAGACCAATGATAGATGCCCGACAGGTTATACGGTTCGTAAATTCTTGACTTATGATCCAGCTCAAGTTGTAATCGGTTCTGGTGCAGTCAATACGTATGGATGTCTTCTTTTCAGATCTGTTGAAGCTAACTTGAATTATATTGAAGCTTGCTATGAAAAAAATGGAAGCTTGGATCCAAAAGCGATAAAGTATTGGAAGGAGATTCGTAGTCGTGCAAGTGTGTCTGATAATATCGATATGACAATTGCTGCTACCGATTTGTCTAAAGAAAATGATTGGGCTAAGTATTCTGCCGGTCAGTTAGTAGACCCCACCTTATATAATATTCGTCGTGAAAGACGCGTAGAACTAATGAGTGAAGGTACCCGTATGCGTGATTTAAAACGTTGGCGTGCTTTGGACCAAGTAGAAAATTATCAAGTTGAAGGATTTAATTTATGGGGTGGCGAACTGGAAAAATTGTATGTTGATGAAGCTGGTAATAGTTTGTTGATTCCAGAAGGTACTTCAGATAAGCAACCTAATGTATCCAACAAAGAAAACAGCAGTTATTTGCGTGTTAATCAGATTGTAAAAAAGAATAACTTGTTATACGATGGTTATACCTGGATACCAGCCAATTACTTAGAGCCTATTTCTGCTATCAACTTTACACTTACCTCTTCAAATCCTGATGACTTGGAAAGTTCAACGATTTATCAAAATCCGGGTTGGAGTAAAATAGCTAATGAACCAGCTATAGGATATTAATATAAAAAAGAGAATCATTTTTAAGGAGAAGATATAAAAGAGAGTGTGTAAGGAACCCTTCTCTTTTATGTCTTTTCTGTTTGTGTATGTAACATCTTTTATTTTAGATAAGCACAGTTGTATTCTGTAAATACCATGAATATGAAAAAACTGATTATGTTGTATTTCTTTCTTGCCGGAGGAATAGCGGCAAATGCGAAAAATATAGATTATACTTATTTGAAAATGCAGTCTGCTCCTTTTGAGGTAGATGACGATTACCTCTCCAAACATGATATCGTTTATTTTTCACCTACGCAACTGGAGGCGGAAGGCTTTCCGATGGGTAATGGTGATATAGGCGGCATGGTGTGGAATCATGACAATGGCATCGAATTGCAAATCAATAAAAATGATTTGTGGACAAGGGCACAACCAGAAGAATACGGAATGTCATTGTTGAGGCATGCGGCTCGTCTGAAGATCGATTTTGGTGCACCGGTATTCAGTTGGATGCATTTGGAAGAGTTTGAGGGGCGGTTATCGCTGGCAAATGCCGAGAATACATATCGTGCGGTTACGGGTTATTCTGCTACAACTATTCGTACTTGGTTGGCGCAAGATCGTAATGTATGGATAGTGGAATGTGAAAATATACCTGATCCTAAAATGTTGGGAAATCATTCGGTAGCTACGGTTTCGTTGGAAAGACTGGGGAGCCGTTCCTTTACCGGATGGTATGGAGGTTGGTTTGCGAAGAACCCTTCAGTGGGGCTTGGTAAGATGCGTGCAATGGCTGATGCTCGCGAAATGATATTGGAAGAAACGGATGGTGGACTGCACTTTGCTGTAGCTTGCAGGGTGGTAGAGTCGTCCGAGGAACCGGAAACGGTGAATATGCGTCGTGCCGAATGGCGGACAAATAAATGTAAGTTCACAATTATGGTCAGTGTAGCGACTGATCGCGAAGATAAGGATCCGGTAAATGCAGCAAAGAAATTACTTGATGAGGCAGAAGCGAAGGGGGTAGATGAGTTGCGTCGCGAGAAAGATGAGTGGTATCGCAATTTCTGGTCCAATTCGTTTGTGAAGTTGGGTGATGATTATTTGGAGAATATCTATTACTTGCATCGCTATCTGATGTCTGCTGGTTCGCGAGGTGAGTTTCCGTTGGCTTTTAATGGGGGACTTTGGCGTTGGAACCGTGATGTACTTAATTGGGGGACACCGCATCATTGGAACCAGCAGCAGGAATATTGGGGATTGTGTGCGCAAAACGATTGGCGGCTGATGAAACCTTATCTCGACACTTACTTCAAGATGATACCGTTTGCTGAGAAACTGGCAAAGGAGTATGGAGCGGAGCATGATGCATTGCTCATTACCGAAGCGCATAATTTCAACGGTGTACAATGGGGAAAGGACAAACGCTATCTGAGGAACAATTTTACTCCTGCTTCACAGATAGCTTCTCTCTTTTGGGATTATTACGAATTTACGGGAGACGAGGAATTCTTGAAAGAAAGGGCATATACGTTTATGAAGAAAGCTTCTCATTTTTATTTAGACAGGTTGGAATGGGATGAAGAAAAAAATGAATATTTTTTGAAAGCTTCTTTGTATGAGTCGGCCCCTATCGCTTATGTGAAGAATCCTATCAGTGACCGCAATTGCATCGAAAGGCTTTTCAAGGATTGTATCCGTGCGGCGGAAATATTGAACGTAGACAAAGATGAGGTGAAACAGTGGCGTCACGTACTCAATCATTTATGGGAAAGAGGCTATCAGCAGTTTGGTGAATGTGGCGAAGTAATCTCTCCTGCCGAGGAGTATTATACGGAAAAGCGTTATTCTCCATGGATTTGGGGTAACGGTGGTGCCGTAGCTTTTCCGGCAGGGCTGATTGGTATTGATGATAAAGACACTCGCTTGGGAAAAGCTGTTGTGAATCTGTTGAAACACGATGACGAGTGTAACGCGCATTATCCTTATCCGCAGATAGCCGCTCGAATGGGAGAAGGAGATGTGGCCTTGAAGTATATATGGAACGGGGTGAATGTACATCAGATGTATCCACAAGGATTGATGCACAATGTGACCGGTTATCCTGACAATATTTACGATCTTGCTTCTGTGCACAATCTGTTGAAAGACACGTATATGATACGCTCACATGATTTCTTTCAGTGCGGTATGGAACCCATGAGCAATTATTGCACGGGCATAAATGAAATGATGCTCCAAAGCAACGAGGAGAAAATCAGAGTGTTCCCTGCTGTGCCTGCTGCATGGGATTCTATTCCTATGGCATTTATTTTGTTGGCAAGAGGGGCATTTCTCGTTTCTGCAAGTAGGAATAATTCGGCTGAGGTTACACAAGTAGGTGTGAAGAGTTTAAAAGGGAATCTTTGTCGATTACAGAATCCTTGGGGTGACAAGAAATGTGAAGTGTTGAGATGCAGGGATGGCAGGAAAGTTTCCGTAAAGACAGGAGGGAATGGTGTATTGGCTTTCTCTACCCAAACAGGTGAAGAGTATGTTGTTCGGCTCGTTGGTACGGAAACTTTGGTTAAAGAAGTGTATTCTGGCAAGCCTAATATGAAGGTGAAACAATTGGGAAAAAGAAGATTGGGAAAGGTTAGTGGCTGGAATGATTTTCAATGTGGAGGTGAAAAATGAATCTTTACAGTGAAAGTGAAGGCTGAATATGATTATGCACAGAAAAATAAAGCTAATTATTTGTTGAATATTGCTCTTCGCGGAGATGGGTCTATTCATCCTGCTGACCAATCCACTTTGCAAGGTTTTGCTGATCTAAAAGACTGATAGTATACGTGACTGGTTTTGAACAGATAGATTCTTCTTTCTTCCTTTCATCTACTTTTGAAAACGCCCTGCTGACAGGCGTTCCGGCAGTGACAGGACTTCCCGTCATCCCCTTTCAGTTTCCTCCACTCTGTATCTTCACTCCTTCCTGTGAAGGGAGGAGAATCTACAGATGAAACGGGAATGAGGGGAGATCTTACAGTTTTTAACCAATTGATAACTAGTGTGTTTTAAATGAAATGACAGAATGAAAGGAGAAAAGTGAACACCTGCATAGTGAGAGGATAGTGTAATGAACCGACTTGGCTGGTTTGCCGGACATGATAGGCTTGTCCGTCGGACCAGCTAAGCTGGTTCATGAAACATGCCGGCTTTTTCATCAAGACATGCTGACCTTTTAAGTAAAGGTGCTGGCATTTACCAAAAACATAAGGACATTTTAAAAAAACGACCGGTTCTTTTGAAGTAAACGACCAAAGCAACATATCCGGTAACATTAGTAACATGTGACCTGTCACCTGTCACGTTACTGACGTATGAGTCTACACGTATGTATGTGTCGGGCTGTACATACGGTAACGTATGCCTGTATATACGTATGTACTGTGTATCAAGTTCTACCGCAACTTGTACTAAGATGCACTGTATCCTGTACCAAGATTCGCCATAACTTGTGCCAAGTTCCGCTACCTTTGCTGAAAATGGTAAAGGCAACTTGCAGGATAACAAGAATAGTTTTTCAGGAGAAATCCCGGCAAAAAAGTGGAATCAGTCCTTTCGACAGCTTCAGCCAGAAAAGCAGAGGAGAATTCTGCTCACTTGAAAGACGTGCAGAAGAAGGCTAAGCCGCATTCCTTGATGCAGGAAGTGACCACCTTTCTCACCTCCCACTACCACTTCTGTTTCAATGTACTGACCGAGGTAACCGAAGTGGCATGTCTGGAAAACGATGTGCCCGACCCCCATCTGCACTATGCTAAAGTTCTACAAACACGTACCCGAAGAGGAGTATTCCGCCTCTGCTTCCGCTTCGCTATGGTAGAGGATGATCTGCAGAAGGTACTGACCTTTTCCGTCACCCAGTTGTTCGGGCGTATGAAATCCATTCATCCTTCGGTCATAAGGAGCATGACCGCTTACAGTCTGAGCCGCATTCTGCCTCTGTTGGGCGGGTGCATACTGTCAAAGGGAATGTATATAGGGTGGTGGAATGCTAGATACCCTTAATTACCACATGGGATAGGAGAATTAGAAGTCCTTTCTTGAAAGTTCGTGAAAAAGCGAACTTTATTCGTTAAATTATGCGGAAAGTTCACAATAAAGAGATTCCTTGATTTAGGAATATCCCCCGCACAATTGCCATTAAATAAAAGACTTTTTGTTTTGCTGTTATTGAAAGCAAAGTGGATATGGACTATAATCTCTATTCTGTTTCCGGTCTGAAAGCAACGTGCGCAAGGTGAGGGATAAGGCATGAGGTTATGCTGTCATCGGTGTGTATAAATCGGATGAATGGAGATAAAAAGCAAGACTTATTCTAAAAATAAATCAATATGAAAAAACTGTTATTATTATTTTTATTCTTGTGCTCGTTGGAAGTAGCACAGGCACAACCGGGTATCTCAACTGCAATACCTTCTGAAAAACCTTCAAAATACCAGAAAGATCAGATCAAGCGCAAGTATGGTATGTTCATTCATTTTGGTATCAATACATTCCATGATGTGGAATGGTCAGACGGATCTTTTCCGGTGGAAACTTATGCCCCTGCGGAGATTGACGCCTGTCAATGGGTGAAGACAGCGAAAGATGCCGGTATGAAGTATATCATCTTGGTGGCAAAACATCATGAGGGCTTTTGTCTTTGGGACAGTAAATATACTGATTATGACGTGGCAAGTTCGGGAAATAAAACGAATGTGATTGAAGCCGTAGCTAGGGAATGTAAGAGACAAGGCATGAAGCTGGGACTGTATTACTCGTTGTGGGACAGGAAAGTCAATGTGGAGTCGGACAGGAAGTACAATACATACATGTTGAAGCAATTGGACGAACTGATGGACATCACGGAAAAATATACTAAAATAGTGGAGTTCTGGTTTGATGGAAGTTGGGTGAAACCCGGTTATCGCTGGCCGGTAGAAGGCATATACAGAACCATCAAAAGCCGTGAGCCGCAATGCCAGATCGGAATTAACTGGACGATAGGCGAGGATGCGGATCCCCATAATCCGAATGCGCCGGAGAAATCATATAAAATTATTCCGGAGGAACGGAAGGAAGGGGATCCTATCCGTTATTTTCCCAGTGACTTCCGCTTGGGCGATCCGCTTCTGCCCGCAAGTCTGATAAGAGAGTTTGACTTCAAGAAAAACCGGATGGAGCTGGTGGCCCTGCACGCTACAGGTTTCGGAAGGCCCAGCCAGGCGGCATGGACGGAAATCTTTGCGGATGGCCAGCCTCTGCGAATAGCCCGTTGACCGAATGACTCTACGGTTATGATTGGAAAAATACAGGAATCGGGGATGGCTAAGGAAGGGAAAGAGGCTCCTTTCCCTGTATCCGGATATCAGGAAGAGCGCCCTTCGAGTTGGAAATCGGTAGAGAATATGTGGATAAGCGGATACTTTGCGCACGGTTATGCCGATGACATGATTTGTGTGGAAAGCATTGACACGATACATAAAATGATTCATACAGGGCAGCATACGGTATATGGATTTATGACAGGTGCGCCTTGGCGTCAATGGTTTGCCTTGAACCTGCTGGAGGAACTGGATGGGCCGGGCGAATACGTGATTGATGCCGGGAGAGGGAAGATGTATGTATATCCGCTTGCCGGAAAGATGGAAAATTGGAGTGTTTCTTTATTGGAAGGGCCCTTGCTGGCTATAGAGCATTGCAAAGATGTGAAGGTACAAGGCATCACTTTCGAGTATGGCAGGCATATCGGTGTCTATATGGAGAATACCCATCGTGCTTTAATTAAGAATTGCATTATACGCAATATGGGCGGAGTGGGCGTATCCATCGGAAAGGGAACGTTGAAGGCTGGTAACCAAAGAGGGCACGAGTCGGGAGGCAATCCAGCTTCGCGTGTCGTGGGTGATTTGATGGGAACGGTTTATCAGAACATCCTGTTCAACCGCGAAGGAGGAACGGAAAACGGAGTCGTGGATTGTCATATTTATAATGTAGGTGCCGGAGGTATCAGTCTGGGAGGAGGAGACAGAGCCTCATTGACCCCTGCCGGAAACTATGTGGAGAATTGCCGGATACATGATTATAACCGGATTGAGAAATCCTATCGTCCCGGAATATGGATGGATGGTGTGGGTAACCGCATCTCTAAATGTGACATCTATGATGCGCCCAGCATGGCTATCCTGTTTCATGGAAATAACCATGTGATAGAACTGTGTGACATAACGAATGTGTGTTCTGAAGTCGATGATCAGGGAGCTGTTTATTATGGTCGTGATCCTTCGGATCAGGGAAATGTTATCCGTTATTGTTATTTTCATGAATTGAGTCCGCGCCATCGTGTAACGGCTACTTATCATGATGACGGAGCTTGCGGAGCGGAAGTTTATGGTAATATTTATCACAAAGCAGGGTCTTTGCCGGTACTAATCGGTGGGGGACATAATAATCATTACCGGCATAATATATTTATAGATTCTCCTGTTGCCATTCATATAGATGCGCGTATGCAGGGCTGGGGCAAATTCATGATAGAGAAAGGTGCGATAATTGATCAGCGTTTGCAAACAGTCAATTATAAAAATCCTCCTTACAGTACGGCCTATCCTTTGCTCGCTGCATATTGGGACAATGACACTTCTTATCCAAAAGGCAATGTGATAGAAGGAAACTTGTTTTATAAGATAGGAAATGTGGTGCGCGGACAGAGCGAATGGCTGGAATTGTATAACAATTGGGCTACCGGTTCGGATCCAGGGTTTGTGGATGCTGCTGATCCGTTGAAGGGATTTAAGGATGATGCGCTCATTTATCAACGGATCAATGGATTCCCCCGGCTTCCATTTGAGAAAATCGGATGCGATTTATCCAAATGAAAGAGTGTGATGATAAACTTTCAAACCTTATAAAAAAATATCTTATTTCTTTAGGAACATTCCTTTCCCGATTGCCATATAAATAGAGAGTACCTTTGTTTGGCGACAAAGGATCAACTTATTTTTAAACTTTAAGTCATTACCATTAAATGGAACATCAAAACAAATTGATTTATGGCGGACTATTGGCGATATCCGCTCTGACCGGCTGTACGGAGCCGGTAACAGAAAAACCTTTGAATATTGTCTATATTATGACGGACGATCATACAGCTCAAATGATGAGTTGCTATGACAAACGTTATATGGATACACCCAATTTGGATCGGATAGCCAATGAGGGGGTACGTTTTACAAACAGTTTTGTCGCAAACTCTCTGAGTGGCTCTAGTCGTGCTTGTATGCTTACGGGCAAACATAGTTGTGAGAATAAATTTTATGATAACTCTACCTGCGTATTTGATTCATCGCAGCAAACTTTTCCGAAACTATTGCAGAAAGCGGGTTATCAGACTGCATTAATTGGGAAATGGCATTTGGAAAGTTTGCCGACAGGCTTTACTTATTGGGAAATAGTTCCCGGACAAGGTGATTATTATAATCCGGATTTCATCACACAAACCAATGATACCATTCAGAGACATGGGTACATCACTAATCTGATTACCGATGATGCCATAGACTGGATGGAAAATAAGCGCGATAAAGAAAAACCTTTCTGTCTGCTTATTCATCATAAGGCTATTCATCGTAATTGGATGGCGGATACCTGTAATCTAGCCTTATACGAAGATAAAGAATTTACTTTACCCGATAATTTCTTTGACGATTATGAGGGCCGTTCCGCAGCTGCGGCTCAGGAGATGAGTATTGTGAAAGATATGGATATGATATATGATCTGAAAATGCTCCGCCCTGACAAGGAATCCCGTTTGAAATCATTGTATGAAAGCTTTATCGGACGTATGGACGAAAGACAGCGTGCCGCGTGGGATGCATTCTACGGTCCTGTGATCGATGATTTTTATCAGAAGAATCCGCAAGGAAAGGATTTGGCTAATTGGAAATTCCAACGTTATATGCGCGACTATATGAAAACAGTCAAATCACTGGATGATAATGTAGGACGTGTGCTCAATTATCTGGAAGAAAACGGGTTGCTGGATAATACATTAGTTGTCTATACATCAGACCAAGGATTTTATATGGGAGAGCACGGATGGTTTGACAAGCGTTTCATGTATGAGGAATCCATGCGTACTCCGTTGATAATGCGTTTGCCGAAAGGATTTGACAGGAAAGGTGATATAACTGAAATGGTACAGAATATAGACTATGCACCTACTTTCCTGGAACTGGCAGGTGTAAAAGTACCCGAAGATATTCAAGGCGAGTCTTTGTTACCTTTATTGAAAGGAAAGAAGCCTGCGGGCTGGCGTAAATCATTATATTATCATTTTTATGAATATCCTGCCGAACACATGGTGAAACGTCACTATGGAGTACGTACAGACCCTTATAAATTGATTCACTTCTACAATGACATTGATGCATGGGAACTTTATGACTTGGAAAAAGACCCTGCCGAGATGCACAATGTAATCAATGATCCTGCTTATAGTGAAGTATTGGCTGATATGCAGGCGGAGTTGAAGAAATTGCAAATCCAATATAACGATACAGACTTTGTAAAATAAAGACAATGAATAAGACATTCTTATTAAGTGTAATACTGGGAGTTTTATGCTTTCCGGTAAAGGCACAGACCTTGCCTGTACCTACACCGGTACAATTGCAATGGCAGCAGATGGAAACAACGGCATTTGTTCATTTTAGCGTGAATACTTATACGGATATGGAGTGGGGATATGGCAACGAGTCCCCTGCCATCTTTAATCCGACTAAGTTAGACTGTCGTCAATGGATACGGACTTGTAAAGAAGCGGGACTGAAAGGAGTGATCCTTACTGCCAAGCATCATGACGGGTTTTGTTTGTGGCCGTCGGCTTATACGGAATACAGTGTGAAGAATTCTCCATGGAAGAACGGAAAAGGCGATTTGGTACGCGAATTTGTGGATGCTTGCCATGAGTATGGGATGAAAGTGGGATTATACCTTTCTCCTTGGGATTGTAACCATCCTGATTATGGAAAACCGGAATACATCACTTACTTCCGCAATCAGTTGCGCGAATTGCTGACTAATTATGGGAAATTGTATGAGTTTTGGTTTGACGGCGCCAACGGGGGACGTGGTTATTATAGTACGGATTCCTTACATACCCGAAAGATTACCGCAGATTACTATCCATGGGAATCTTTGACAGAAATGGTATATGAATTGCAACCCAACTGTGTGGTGCATGGTGGAAGTGCACAGAACATCCGCTGGGTAGGCAATGAGGAAGGGTACGCTTTGGAAGAGCATTGGAGTACAGTGAGAAAGCCGGAATTCTATGATAAGGGGATACCAAATGGTAAACAGTGGATGCGCGGACATGCGGATGGTACGTTATGGATTCCTTCAGAAACTGATGTATCCATCCGTCCCGGTTGGTATTATCATGCTTCGGAAGACCATAAACTGAAATCATTGTCCCAATTGACTGACATTTATTATGAGAGTGTGGGACGTAACAGTTTGTTATTGCTTAATCTGACCCCCAATCAAGAAGGATTGATTCCTGAGCAGGATTCCTTGCGTTTGGTAGAATGGTATCGGCGATATACCTCTGAACTAAAGAAGAATCTCGTTAATCAGAAAATGAAAGTAACGGGCAAGAACCGTAAGAAGTTGAAATATACTTTGGATGGTAATCGAGGTACATATTGGGAAGCTGATACAAAAACGCCTGTACTGGAAGTGGATTTTGGAAAAGAATTAACTTTCAACCGTTTGTTATTGCAAGAGTTTATTGAGAAAGGGCAAAGAGTAAAGCAGTTTGTTGTAGAATATTTTGATAATGGGAATTGGCAGAAATTGGATGAACAGACTACTATCGGTTATAAACGGATTCTGCGTTTTCCCGAAGTCACTGCTTCACGTCTGCGAATACGGATAACAGATGCATGGGAGGCACCTTGTCTGGCAGAAATACAGGTCTTTAAAGCGGAAACTCCGCTGGATGCTCCTGTGATTACCAGAAATAAGAATGGAGAGGTGAAGTTGGTATGCAGCAATAAGGATGCTTCTATCTATTATACTACAGATGGTAAAGAGCCACAACCTGGTGTAAGCCCTCGTTACCAGTCGCCTGTTCCGGCAGACGGTGATCGGATTATTAAAGCGATAGCAGTGGACGGAAAGAAAAAGTCAACAACTGCTACGCGTACTTTTACCGGCAGTAAGGCTCATTGGAGTACCTTGCCTGATAAAGCCGGTACGCTTGTTTTTGATGAAAACCAGCATACAACTTGGGTTGGAAAAGATGTGCTTGAGGTTGACTTGCAATCAGCAAAGGAAATGACCGGTATAAGCTATCTGCCTGATCAGGCACGATGGGCTAATGGAATTGTTGTAAAATATATGATTGAGATCTCTTTGGATGGAATCCGATGGGAAGAGGCAGCCCGTGGAGAGTTTGCCAATATTCAGAACAATCCTGTAGAACAGCAGGTAATTTTCTGGCAGACGCATAAAGGACGCTACATCCGTTTCCATGCCTTGTCAACAGTGGATGGTCAAAAGAGCATGGGGGTAGCGGAATTAGACATTTTATTTTCTAAAAACTGATAAGTAATGAAAAAGTATAACTATGTAGGATGGTGTATGGCCGGTAGCCTTGGTTTGTCCGCTATGTCCGGACAGGCTGCACAACCGGAAAAAAAGCAACCGCATATCATCTTGATAATGACTGACCAACAACGTTGGGATGCATTGGGATGTGCGGGAAATGAAGCTGTGATTTCTCCAAATGTGGATCGCTTGGCAGCCGATGGGCATTTGTTTTGTAATGCCTATACGGCTGCTCCAAGCAGTACTCCGGCACGTGCGGGTATGCTGACGGGTATGTCTCCCTGGCATCATGGCTTGTTAGGATATGGACAGGTGGCAGAGCATTATCCATATGAAATGCCGCAGATGTTGAAAGACTTGGGCTATCACACATTGGGAATAGGAAAGATGCATTGGCATCCGCAGAATGTGTTGCATGGATTCGAAGTGACTATTCTGGATGAAAGCGGACGTGTGGAGTCTCCTTATTTTATGAGTGATTATCGTAAATGGTTCAATACGCAGGCTTTCGGCCTGAATCCCGACAGTACAGGGGTGGAGTGGAATGCCCACGGAGCGAAAGCGTATGCTTTGCCCGAGCGCTTGCATCCTACCGTATGGACAGGAGACAGGGCGGTGGAGGCGATAAAAGGTTATTCTTCTGAACGGCCTTTGTTTTTGAAAGTGTCTTTTGCCCGTCCGCATAGTCCGTATGATCCTCCCCGGCGAATAGTGGATAAGTATGAGGGCAGAAAAATACCCGCTCCCGTTGTAGGTGACTGGTGTAAAGATCTGGCAATAGATACTCATCCCGAAAAAAATCCTGAAGCGGCTGTAGGAAACTATGGAGTGGAATATGCCCGGAATTCCCGTAAGTATTATTACGCTTCGGTTACTTTTATTGATGAGCAGGTAGGGCGCATTGTGGATGAACTAAAAAAGAAAGGAATGTATGACAATGCGCTGATATGCTTTGTTGCCGATCATGGCGATATGTTGGGAGATCATCATTTGTGGCGTAAAACGTATGCTTATGAAGGTTCGGCAGCTATTCCTTTTATTATAAAGTTACCCGAAAACATGAAAAGTAGCCTGAAACCCGGTGAAAAAATAGAGGCTCCGGTGGAGTTACGCGACTTGCTTCCTACTTTTCTGGCATTGAACGGCTGCCGGATTCCGGAAGAAATAGACGGTCTGTCTTTACTTCCTTTATTGGAAAAAGGGAAAGCTCCCTGGCGTGAATATATTGATATAGAACATTCCACCGCTTATTGGGCGGATAATTATTGGTGTGCTTTGACGGATGGGAAAATAAAGTATATCTGGTTTTTCCGTACAGGTGAGGAACAATTGTTCGATTTGTCAAAAGACCCATACGAATTGCATGATTTGTCAAAAGCCAAGGCTTCCGGAAAGACATTGGAAAAGATGCGGAAAGCGATGGCCGGACATTTGCAGGAAAGAGGGGAAGAGTGGGTGAAAGACGGCAAGTTGGTCATCCGCAATAAAAATCTTTTATATAGTCCGAATTATCCAACAAATAAAAAATAAACCATGAAGAAATTAATTCTAACCTTTTCATTTTTAGTGTTGTTATTCGGCACTTTGCAGGCATCGGTTTCCATTATCCCGATGCCGCAAAAGTGCATCGAAAAAAGAGGCAATTTTACGGTAAATGACAAAACTGTAATTACGTTGTCAGTAGATAACGAGGAGATGCGCAATGCCGTATCTTTCTGGAATGATTTGTTTGATACGGCTGCCGGGTTCTCATTGGAGGTCTCTTCCACTCTCCGTTCTTCCAATGTGATTCGTTGCCGGCTTAACACAGCTCTTCCCAATGAGGAATCATACAAGCTGACAGTCTCTTCATCTTCTATCCATATAGATGCCAAAACCCCTAAAGGCATTTTCTATGCTTTTCAAACTTTGCGCCAATTATTACCTTCTGCCATTGAAAGTGACAAGCAGGTGGCGGAAAAAATAAAATGGAACATCCCTTGTGTGGTGATAGAAGATTCGCCTGCATTCTCTTATCGCGGAGTGATGCTTGATGTTTCCCGCCACTTCATTCCTAAGGAAGATGTAAAGCGTCACATCGACTTGCTTGCTTTTCATAAATTGAACATCCTTCATTGGCATCTGACTGATGACCAGGGATGGCGTATCGAAATCAAGAAATATCCCAAACTGACTACCGTCGGAGGTTACCGTAAGAAAACGATTGTGGGATATATGTGGGACAATCCTACTGAATGGAATACCAAACGCTATGGTGGATTTTATACACAGGAAGATATCAAAGAAGTGGTGGCGTATGCCAAGAAGCGTTTTGTGGAAATTATTCCTGAGATAGAAATGCCGGGACATAGCGTGGCGGCACTGACTGCTTATCCTGAATATTCCTGTACCGGAGGACCTTTTGAGGTGGAAGGCCGTTGGGGTGTTTTCAATGACATTTATTGTACTAAGGAATCTACTTTTACCTTTATGCAGGATATTCTGGATGAGGTGGTGGAACTTTTCCCCTCCAGCTATATCCATTTAGGTGGGGATGAGGCCCCTCGTATCCGTTGGAAAAATTGTGTACACTGTCAGGAACGGATGAAGCAGGAACATTTGACAAAAGAGGCTGAATTACAGACTTATTTCATCAATCGAATTGAGAACTATCTGAATACCAAAGGAAAGAAAATTATCGGTTGGGATGAAATCTTGGAAGGAGGTATTCTGCAACGTGCTACCGTGATGTCATGGCGGGGAGAGAAAGGGGGAATTCATGCCGCGAAAGCCGGATATGATGTCATTATGTCTCCTAATATTTATATGTATTTCAATTGTCTTCAGTCTAAAGTCAATGAAAAGAAAATTGGAAATCCCAATCGGGTGATTACTTTGGAAAAAGTTTATAATTATCATCCGGTTCCCGAAGTCCTGAGTGCGGATGAGGCCAAACATATTAAAGGAGTACAGGCCAATTTGTGGACGGAGTATATGTCTGCGCTCGATGAGATGGAGTATATGCTTTATCCGCGTGTGGCAGCTTTGTCCGAGGTGGCGTGGAGCAAAAAGGAAAATAAGGATTATGGAAGATTCTGTACCCGTTTGGAGAGCATCCGACGGCATTATGATGTGTTAGGAGTAAATTATTGTAAGAAAATCAGTAATGAATGATCTGTTTGTGATGAATATGAAAAGAAAAATACTATTTGTTTGTCTCTCCTTCCTTGCTTTGTTGCAAGGGTGGGCGCAACATACCTGGCAGGCCGGTCCGGTCAATTTAGAACTTATTCAACGGGGCAATTCGGAGTTCCCTTCCGGTTTCTCCGCTTTCTCATTGAAAAATCGTTTTATTTGGTGTGGTTCGGCTATTCAGGCAGAGGAAGATGGAAAGTATTATTTATTTTATTCCGCTATGAAATCAGGACCGAAGTACCCTAGATTTATAGATGCTTGGTTGCTAGGTTCGATGATTGGAGTAGCTGTATCATACTCTCCTTATGGGGGATATAAGGATATAGGTATTGTCTATAACAAAGATGGATATCGTCCGGACAGCTGTTCATGGGATGCACAATCGGTTCACAATCCGCATATCAAAAGATATAACGGAAAATACTATTTGTATTATTGTGCTACGGTGGATCCGGGTGGAAATGCTCATGTAAAGGGAAAACTAAGCAGAAGAGACAGACTCCAGCAAAATCAAAAGTTGGGGGTATTGTGCTTTAATTCCATAAAAGAATTACTGGAAGGTAAATTTTCATGTAATGAGCAACCTTTACTTGCTCCACGTACACGGGTGAAGCCTGATAATGTACTGGAACCCTCACCTGAAGGAACCGTAACCAAGCCTGATAATCTCATTTTAGTCAATCCGGCAGTGGTATATCATCCTTTGAAAAAGAAATATTATCTTTACTTTAAAGGGAATGTCTATGATCCTACTTGGCGTGGTGTGCATGGAGTGGCCATAGCCGATGCCCCCGAAGGCCCTTTTATTGTGCAGGATGACTATGTATTTGAGTTTGAAACAGGGGATAACCAGAAATTGAATGCGGAAGACCCGTTTGTATGGTATCACCGGAAAGACAATTGTTTCTATGCTGTTTTTAAAGATTTCACGGGAGGATTTACAAAAGGTGAGCCGGGATTGGCCATCATGTATGCTGAAGATGGTATACATTGGAAACTTCCTGAACATTCTTTGTTTATGAATAAAGAAATAATTCTAAAGAATGGAGAGCGGCTAGAGGTAGATCGGTTGGAACGTCCTCAGCTGTTATTGGATGAAAATGATGAACCGATTGTGCTTTATTCAGCTTGTTCCATTACTCCATTGAATATGAAACAGGATGGGAGCTCGTTTAATATCCAGATTCCAATTCTTCGAAATAAGTAAGAAGGATATGGTATAAAAGCAGTCCGGCATATGGATGAATATCTGTGCCGGACTGCTTTTTTATATTGTAACGGAAGAAATGGAACTTTTGATAAACCTTTCGGACACACGCTTGTTTATGATAAGTTCATGTTTTTGACATGAGTAACATAAATCTATTGCAAAGACTAATGAAAGAAAATAGACCTCCTTTTTTGCCATTTTCGCAATCTTGCTTTAACTATTTTAAAGTAAGGGGCTTTATTGGATTTTCGGAACTGTGTATCAGAACATTTCATCCTGATTCACAAAGATATATATGTCCCTATTTGTCCGATGCGCATATTTTGGAGTTCCGGCTTCCGGCGGCGACTATAGAGTGTGTTATCAATAAACAAGGTATATGCATTGAGGCTATCATGTTTACCGATTAGTAAGTGGTTTTGGTTTAATCTTCCTTTTTCATTTCTTAATAATTAAGCCAAAGTTTGAATGAAGAAAGTTTTTCTTCACTGATGGTGATTTGGACTTTGTAAGGAGGAAGGACACTGATTACTATCTTGCCATTAAAATAAGGTTCGGCACGGTCTATGGAAGCAATGCTGATAATAATCTAACGGTTGGCGCGAAAGAACTGTTCGGAGGCTAACTGCTCCATTTGTTTATTCAGAGACAGGTTGATTATGTGTTCTTGTCCTTTTTGGGTGACGGCAAAGGTTATTTTGTTTTCAGAATAGAAATAGGCAATGTCCGTTACTTGAAGAGACCAGAAAAGGCCAGCTCCATAAAAAATCATCTTCTATAATGATTGCGTTTAGTTTATTCATATGCTAAAGGTACTTTTATGGTAAACAAATTGTTTGCTTTGGTGACTTATCATTGCTTTCGGCAGCACAGGAAGAAAGTAGTGCGGCAAGGCTTAATAATGGCATGGAATGTACGTTAATCTTCATGTTTTGTCTTTTAAGTTTGCGACAAAAGTAAAGATGGAAGGGAGAGCAGCTGGGAAAGAAAATGCTGAAGCCGGAAAAAGAAGATCGAAAAAAGGGAAAATGCATCCTGAATAATTTTATCAATGAAGTAAAAAAAGATTTATTCAGGCAACTTTTTATACAGAATAGCTGTTTTTATCAGTAAGATGATTAATTATAAACTCTAAAAAACAAAGCGTATGTATTTTATTTGGTACATTATTATCGGAATTATTGCTGGTTTTGTTGCCGGTAAGTTGATGAGGGGAGGGGGGTTCGGTCTCTTTATTAATTTATTGGTTGGTATTGTTGGCGGTGTTCTGGGCGGCTGGGTATTCAGTTTGTTTGGTATTGCAGCAACAGGTATTATGGGCAGTCTTGTAACCTCTATTGTGGGAGCTATATTTTTGTTGTGGATTGTTTCTTTGCTCAAGAGGTCTGATATTTCCTGAATTGGTAGTAAAAAGGAACCGTCCTGACGACACGCTTGTCGGGGACGGTTCCTAAACCAAACAAATCAAAAAATATAAGTATATTAACTAATTGCTTCCACCTCCTAAAGCGCGGTAAAGCATGATATGCAGTTTACAAGATTCCACATTCAGAGCGATACGTTCCAATTCACAATCCAGGAAACGTTCATCGGCCGACAGTACATCCAGATAGCCTGCGAATCCTACTTTAAACATTTCATTTGCATTATAAATAGATCGATGATGGATACGGCTTTCTTCTTCTTTCAACTCTTTGCGCTGGTGCATTTGGGATGATGCAGTAATGAGGTTTAATACTTCTTCATAGGCTTTTAATACCGTTTCGTGATATCCTAACAAAGCGATGCGTTGCTGGCTTTTCGCATCATTCCATAATGCACGTATAGTATTTTGTTTGAATATAGGTGCTGTGATACCTGCGCCGAGATTGTAAACCAGGGATGCAGGAGCTGTAAACCATTTATCCAGATCAAATGCGTTAAAACCTCCGTTTCCTCCAATCACGATGGATGGGAAGAAAGCTTTTCGCGCTGCAGATACGTCGGATTTACTAGCTAATAATTCCAGTTCGGCAGCCTTTATATCCGGGCGATATTGCAAAAGTTGTGACGGGATCCCTGCATCTGTGGGAAACTCATAACTACATGCTGTTTCAAATGACACTCGTTTCACTTTGAAAGGCAGTCGTCCTAATAAGGTGGCGATGGCACGTTCCTTTTCACTTATTTGCTGTTCGTTTGCAAGCAGCATTTCTTCCAATTTAAGGCGTCGTGACCGGAATTGGTCTACAGAAAGTCGGGTTACTTCACCTTCTTTCATCAGTTCATTGGTTAAATTATAAGCATCTCTGGCTGTTAGGATGGCTTCGCGTAGCACATACCGCTGTTTGTCCAGTCCTATTAATTCAAAGTAGTGTGTACCTACTTCTGATATCAATAAAGTACGTGCCAGACGCATAGCTTCTACAGACTGCATCCAGCGGGATACGGCCGATCGTTTTTTATCGGTTAGCTTACCCCATATGTCAGCTTCCCATTGAAAATTAAGTCCTAGATTGAAATTCCGATAGGGATCTGGAATATGTTTGTCTTTTTCTAAATCGGGAGTGTTGGTGGTGCTGTTACCAACTCCGTCCATAGTGTACTCGCCAAAACGTTGTACTCCACCATCAATGCCTAATGAAAGATCGGGCAGCAGCGCTCCTTTTCCTACTCGAACTTGTGAACGGGCAACGGATATCCGTTCTATAGTTTGAAGGAATGTGTGATTATTATTTAACGCTTCGGCTATATAACTTTGCAATAACGTATCTGGAAAAAATGTTTTCCATGACAAGGAAGAGATAGTGGTGCTGTCCGTTTCCCTATCCATATAGAACTCGGGTAACTCTATCTTTTCTGTCGGAGTAAGGGAAGGGGCTTTGCAACTTACCATAATCAGACAGAAAGCCCCCATTATTAAACCTGTTTTGTTTATATTGTTATTTTTCATCTTCTTCATCATAGCTGACTTTATTACGGTTAAGATGTGCAGACCAACTCTCGAAAATAAGGTAAAGTCCAGGTACAAGGAAGATTCCTACAAATGTACCGATAAACATACCTCCGGCGGCGGCTGTTCCGATGGAACGGTTGCCCAAAGCACCGGCTCCGCTTGCCATTACCAACGGAATGAGTCCGCATATAAATGCAAAGGAGGTCATCAGGATGGGACGCAGACGGCTTACGGAACCTCTAACGGCAGCATCAAAAATGCTCATTCCCTGCTTGCGGTACTGATTGGCCATTTCCACAATAAGAATGGCATTTTTACCTAGCAGACCAATCAGCATCACTAAAGCTACTTGGGCATAAATATTATTCTCCAAGCCTGCCAGTTGCAGGAAAAAATAAGAACCGAAGATACCTGCCGGCAATGAAAGTATGACGGGGAAAGGCAGTAATAAACTCTCGTATTGTGCTGCCAGCAACAAATAAACAAATAGCAGGCAGATACCGAAAATAAAAACAGTTTGTCCACCCGAGTCTTTTTCTTCACGAGTAACCCCTGACCATTCTATATCATAACCGCGAGGTAATGTTCCTTTGGCAATTTCTTCCACAGCTTCGATAACCTCTCCTGAACTGACTCCTTCGGCAGGTTCACCTGTAATCAGGGCCGAGGTAAACATATTGTAGCGTGTAATCTGGTTAGGACCGAATATACGGTCCATCGTCATAAAGTTAGAGTAGGGTACCATATTTCCGTCCTTGTTCTTGGCATAGAACTTATACAGATCTTCAGGATTCATACGATACTCTGGAGAAGCCTGTAACATCACCTTATACATTTGTCCGAAACGAATAAAGTTGGATGAGTAGAAACTGCCGATATAGGATTGGAGTGTTTCCATGGATTCATTTAAATTTACTCCTAATTTAGCTGCTTTAGCAATATCCACTTTCAGCAGATATTGTGGAAAATTAGGATTGAATCCTGAGGTTGCTCCCACAATGCGCGGATCTTCATTCAGCTTTTCTACTAATGTATTGGCAACATCGGCGAATTCTGCAAAGCTGCCTGCTGTTTTATCTTGTAAACGAAGTTCGAAGCCGCTGGCATTACCGAATCCCGGAACTGTAGGAGGCAGGAAGAACTGAATATCCGCATCTTTGATATGTGAGGTACGGTCTTTGTATATCTCTATAAGTTCGGCTGCTGTTTGATCGCGTTCACTCCACGGGGTGAGATTAATCATACCCATACCGAAATTGGCGCCTTCCGTTTCAGTCATCAAACTATAACCTGCTAATGTGGAGATGCTTTCAATTTCTTTGAAAGGAAGCAGTGCAGCTTGTACAGCGTTCAAGGCTTTTTCGCTACGTTCCAATGTTGCTCCCGGAGGCGCATCTACATTAACATAAATCATACCTTGGTCTTCATTGGGAATAAAGCCTGAAGGAAGTACTTGACTCATGCCGAAAGTGGCAAGGAAGAAAATAATCAGTGTGGCATAAGTGATTATTTTCCGGCTCAAATACTTGTGTAATCCGATATTGTATTTCTTTTCAAAGCGGTCGTACCGACGGTTGAAGAAAATAAAGAAACGACGTAGCCATCCTGCTTTTTTCTTCTTTTTTCCATCAGCGGGTTTCAGTAACAAAGCACATAGGGCAGGCGAGAGAGTCAATGCGTTTACTCCTGAGATAACAATGGCTACCGCCAGTGTCAATGAGAATTGCCGATAGAAAATACCTACTGTTCCCTGCATGAAGCCCACCGGAACAAAGACTGCCGACATGACTAGCGTGATGGCGATAATGGCTCCACCGATTTCATTAATAGCTGCTACAGATGCTTTATAAGGAGAGAGTTTCTCATGATGCATCTTTACATGGACAGCCTCCACGACGACTATTGCGTTGTCTACTACAATACCTATTGCAAGCACAAGGGCGAATAAGGTCAACATATTTATGGAAAAGCCCAGCATCTCCATAAAGAAAAATGTACCGACCAATGAAACTGGTACGGCGATAGCAGGAATTAAGGTGGAACGGAAGTCTTGTAAAAATATATATACCACAATAAATACCAGTATGAATGCTTCGAGCAGTGTCTTCAGCACTGATTGTATGGAGGCGTCAAGAAAGCGTGATACGTCATAGGAGATATTGTAATCCATGCCAGGCGCAAAACTGCTTTCCTTGATTTCTGCCATTTTTGTTTTAATATTTTGGATGACTTCCCTTGCATTGGAACCGGGGCGTTGTTTGATCATAATAGATGCCGATGGTCTTCCGTCGGTCATAGAAGTCATGTTATAATCTTCAGAATCGAATTCGATAGTGGCAACGTCTTTCAGACGTAGCAGTGAACCATCGGGAAGAGCTTTCAATACGATCTCTCCATATTCTTCTGCTGTGCTGAACTTTCCGGTATATTGTAGTACATATTGCAGTTGTTGGGGTAATTTGTCTGAACTGATACCTGTCTTGCCGGGTGCTGCTTCTATATTTTGATTACGGATGGCTTCAGTTACATCTTGAGGTACCATGTTGTAGGCGGCCAGCCGGTTAGGATTCAACCATACACGCATGGCATAATCACGGCTACCCATGATTTCTACCAAGCCTACACCGTCAATACGTTTTAATTCGCGCAAAATATTGATATCGGCAAAGTTATAAACAAACTTTTCGGTATGTGCACTGTCCGTACTCATGATGTTCAAGTACATCAACATACTGTTTACTTCTTTTTCTGTAATAACTCCGGCACGGATTACCTCTTCAGGCAATTCGTCTAGCACGGTAGTCACACGGTTCTGTACATTTACGGCAGCTACGTCTGGATCGGTTCCCACTTTAAAATAGATAGTAGTGAGGGACATACCGTCGTTGGTACAAACAGTGGTCATGTAGGTCATGCCGGGTACTCCGTTGATGGCACGCTCTAACGGGGTGGCGACTGTTTTAGACATCACATCGGCACTAGCCCCAGTGTATCGGGCGGTTACCGTTACAGATGGGGGTACGATATCGGGAAATTGAGTGATGGGCAGTGTCAAGATAGACAGCACGCCCAAGCAGACGATAATGACGGAGATTACTCCTGAAAGTATCGGTCTTTTTATAAATAGCTTAAACATAAACTGTCCGTTTTATTTTACGATAGGTTGTTTTAATTCAACTTCTTTTCTGATTGCTTCCATATCAATGGTATCGGTCTTGATGGTAATGCCGTCTTTCATCATTTGCACTCCCTCGTATACGATGGCAGTATTAGGAGTGAAATCTTGTGTCACGTAGTAATTATTATAGCGTTCCAGCGGTTGAAAACTGCGTACTTTTACTACACTGGTACTATCAACGGTATACACATAGGTGAAATCTTGAATTTCGAATGTTGATTTCTGGGGAACTAGACAGATGTTGTCCATTTGAGTCATCATACGCACTTTTCCGGTCACTCCATGTTTCAGCAGTCCGTCCGGGTTCGGAAAACGAACACGGAAGGCGATGGAGCCGGTTCCTCGTTCAAAATCACCTTCTACTGTTTCCAACGTGCCTTTGTGGGAGTAGATGGAACCGTCTGGCAAAATCAGTTCCACATTATTTTCTTCGTGTTGTTTTTGTCCGCTAAGTTGTTGGCGCTTGTATTCCAGATACTCGCTTTCATTCACTTTATAGTAAGCAAAGATCTCGGAAATATCACTTACGGTAGTCAGTAAGCTTTGCGGATTTACCAGACTTCCCGTCTTATAGGGAATACGGTCTATGTAGCCGTCAAAAGGGGCAGTGATAGTGGTGTAAGAATAATCCATCTGTGAACGTTGCATTTGTGCTTTTGCCTGTTCCACTTTCATTTGGGCCACTTCTTTTTCTTTATTGGCTTGGTCGAGTCGGATTTTTGATAAGATTTGTTTGTCAACCAGCCGGCCTATTCTCTCGGCTTCATAATTTGCCATTTCATATTGTGCCTGTGCTTGTTTGTAATTGGCTTGCGCCTCTTTTACCGTTTCGCTATATTGGTCGGAACTAAGTTGGAATAGGGGCTGTCCTTTTTTGACTTTTTGTCCTTCGTCTACATATATTTTTTGAACAAAACCTTCCACTTTGGGCTTAATTTCTACAAACTGTATAGCTTGCACATCAGCTACATACGAGCGTGGAAACTCAATGGTTGTGGGGTGAAGAATGGTGATGGGAATGAATTCTTTGTGATGTTCCTGCTTGTTGTCCGATTGACCACAAGAGCATAGCAATCCTGTACATGTACACAGGACCGCAATTTTCTGAAAATTACTCTTCATGAAATTACGAATACAATTTAAAAAGATTAATAATTGAGTTTGAGTAAATAAAAGATTCGGCTTGCATTCAGATTTCTCAGAATACAAGACCAATATGTATGAAGATACTTTAATGTGACATATTAAATGCGGTATACACAAAAGATAATGTGATGATGTACCACTTTTCCCAGATTTTCACTAACAGGTGTATAACTCTGTACCGGAACTTGGGGAATAGCAAAAAGATTGATAATCATGTCAATAGTACAGGGTAAAAAACGACTGTTCGGTAGTTGTGCACGTCCCGACATGAAATAATAAGTCTCTTCTCCTCCGCTTTCTTCATTGTTGTCAGAAGGCAGGGTGGGCTGTTCCATCGTTTCTACCATAGCCAGATTGGCATCAATTAGTGGAGCGCATACATCAAATTGTACGAGTAATAACATAATTACACATACTATTCTTACCACATATTTCTTGATACCGTTGAACATGAAAAATATTTTGTTTATTAATTCGTTTGCAAATTTAATATAATTGAACACTGTTTTCAAACCAATCATCCAAAATTAGTGAGTTTTAATATATCCTTTCTCTTTTTTGGAACTACTATCCTTTATACTGACTGAAATCTGTTATTTTTGTACTCAGTATTTTAAATAATCAGATAATATTATTTATGTTACAACCCGAATTGAAATTTCGTCGAGATAAAATACGCTATTTGATGGCCCAACAAGGTATTGATGCAGCCCTGATAGCTTGTAATGTAAATTTGCTTTATACGTATGGTGAGATAGTGAACGGCTATCTTTTTTTACCGCTTCATTCACCGGCGCTTCTCTTTGTGAAACGTCCTAATAATATTGTGGGAGAATTTGTATTCCCTATCCGTAAACCCGAGCAGATGGTGGACTTGTTAAAAGAAAATGGTATACCTGTAGCTTCAAAGATAATGTTGGAAGGTGGGGAACTGCCTTATGCGGACTATATGCGTCTTGCATCTCTTTTTCCTGGATCGGAGGTAGTGGATGGAACTGCTATTATTCGTGAAGCGCGTAGCGTAAAAACTCCGTTGGAGATTGAACTTTTTCGTCGGTCGGCTGCTTTACATGCTCGAGCATATAGTAAGATTCCCGATGTATACCATCCGGGGATGACTGATCGTGAACTATCTGTTGAGGTGGAACGCCTGATGCGACTGGAAGGTTGTCTGGGAATATTCAGAGTATTTGGTCAGAGTATGGAGATATTTATGGGAAGTGTGTTGGCCGGAGATAATGCAGCTACTCCTTCGCCTTATGATTTTGCCTTAGGTGGTAAGGGATTGGACCCGTCTTTGCCCGGAGGAATGAATGGAACTTTGTTGAAAGAGGGGTATAGTGTAATGGTGGATATAGGGGGAAACTTTTACGGATATATGTGTGATATGAGTCGTGTGTTCTCCATTGGAAAATTAAATGATGAGGCTTATGCAGCTCATCAAGTTTGTCTTGAAGTACAGGATAAGGTTGCTTCTATGACAGCGCCTGGTGTGGTATGCGAGGATCTTTATAATGCGGCCATTGAGATCGTGACGAAAGCTGGATTTGCCGATCGTTTTATGGGGGTGTCCCAGCAGGCACGTTTTATAGGGCACGGCATCGGGTTGGAGATCAATGAGGCACCAGTGTTGGCTCCGCGTATTCGGAGGGAGTTGGAGGAAGGAATGGTGTTTGCCCTTGAACCTAAAATCGTATTGCCGGGAGTAGGACCGGTCGGCATTGAAAATTCTTGGGTAGTTACAGAAAACGGGGTCGGCAAACTGACCATTTGTAATGAGGAGATTATAGAGCTTTGATTCTTTGGATGCAAATATTGAACCGGAAGAAATTAAAAGAAGCGAAAAGCTTTATGGTTCTTGCCCTAGTGTCATTTTGGGCAAAGTGAAGAGCCTGAATATAAAAAGGATCCCGAAACTAAAAGTTTCGGGATCTTACATGGTTTGAAATACATTTCTTATTCCCACTCAATGGTAGCATTTGGTTTGGGCGACAGGTCATAGCATACGCGGTTCACATTCTTTACTTCTTTTAGAATACGGTCGGTAATTTTCATCAGAATGGACCAGTCTATCGGTTCGATAGTAGCTGTCATAGCATCTACGGTGTTGACAGCTCGGATAATAACAGGCCAGTCAAATGAACGGGCATTGTCACGCACGCCTACTGATTTGAAATTGGGTACTACGGTGAAATATTGCCATACTTTCTTGTCCAAGCCTGCCAGTTGGAATTCTTCACGCAAGATGGCGTCCGATTCGCGAACAGTTTCCAGGCGGTCACGAGTGATAGCCCCCAAACAGCGCACTCCCAAACCAGGACCGGGGAACGGCTGACGGTAGACCATATCGTATGGTAAACCAAGTTCCACTCCGCAGGCACGGACTTCGTCTTTGAACAACTGGCGTAAAGGTTCTACTAATTCAAACTGTAAATCCTCGGGTAAGCCACCTACATTGTGATGGGATTTTACCATTTTGGCTGTTTTAGTACCACTTTCTACGATATCAGGATAAATTGTACCTTGTCCCAAAAAGTCGATTCCATTTAGCTTACGGGCTTCTTCTTCGAACACACGAATAAATTCACCACCGATAATCTTGCGTTTCTGCTCCGGATCAGCTACATTTTCTAGTTTACTCAGGAATCGGTCTGTAGCATCCACGTAAATTAAATTAGCGTTCAACTGATTTTTAAAAACTTCAATCACTGCTTCCGATTCACCTTTGCGCATTAATCCATGGTTCACATGTACACATACCAAATTATTGCCGATGGCTTTTAGCAACAGGGCTGCTACTACAGAACTGTCCACACCTCCGGAAAGCGCCAATAAAACTTTCTTATCGCCTACTTGGCGGCGGATCAATTCAATTTGGTCATTGACAAAGTTTGTCATATTCCAGTTGGCCTCTGCCTTGCAAGTATCAAAAACAAACGATTGCACTGCATTCTTTATTGCTTCCACATCATCCGTCAGTTGGGGGAGCTTCACTTCGCAGCATGCTTTGTCATGACCGGCAGCCATTACGGGAACTCCTGCTTTGTAAATTTCGGGAAGCACGTCAATATCCACTCCGTCAATCACATGGTTTGGGCCACCATTGATAATAACACCCTTTACATTGGGCAATGCTTTCAGCTCGGCGGCTGTGATATCGTGCGGGTAAATTTCACTATATACACCCAAAGCACGAATGGCTCTGGCAAGCACGGTGTTTTCGGTACTTCCCAAATCCAAGATAACAATCATATCTTGTTTCATTCCGTTATGTTGTTTTTAAGTTATTAGTTGGTTGTCTATTATTCCCACTCAATTGTGGCAGGCGGTTTGGACGAGATGTCATAGCATACGCGGTTTACGCCTTTTACCTTATTGATGATGTCGTTTGAAACCTTAGCCATAAATTCATAAGGAAGATGAGCCCAGTCGGCGGTCATGGCATCCGTACTAGTTACGGCACGCAGGGCAACGGCACGTTCGTATGTACGTTCGTCCCCCATTACTCCCACACTTTGTACGGGTAGCAAGATTACGCCTGCCTGCCATACTTGATGGTAAAGGGATGTTTCGTTTCCATCCGAATCTTTCACTTTCCAGTCTCTCAATCCTTGGATATAGATATCATCGGCGTCTTGCAGAATACGTACTTTCTCGGGAGTGATATCACCTAAAATACGTACCGCAAGTCCTGGTCCGGGGAATGGATGGCGTGTAATCAGATGTTCCGGCATACCTAGTTCACGACCTACGTGGCGTACTTCATCCTTGAATAGCAGACGCAGAGGCTCGCATAGTTTCAAATTCATTTTTTCAGGTAGTCCACCTACGTTGTGATGACTTTTGATTACAGTGCCGGTGATGCTTAATGACTCGATACAGTCAGGATAAATGGTGCCTTGTGCCAGCCATTTCACATCTTTAATCTTATGAGCTTCTTCATCGAATACGTCAATAAAACCTTTGCCGATAATCTTACGCTTTTTTTCAGGTTCTTCCACACCTGCCAGTTCGCTGAAGAATTTTTGGCTGGCATCTACTCCGATTACATTCAGTCCGAGACATTCATAATCATGAAGTACATTTTTGAATTCGTTCTTACGCAGCATGCCGTGATCTACAAAAATGCAGGTAAGATTCTTGCCTATCGCTTTATTTAGTAATACGGCTGCTACGGATGAGTCTACTCCGCCACTCAGCCCCAATACTACTTTGTCATTTCCCAGTTGCGCTTTCAGTTCGGCTACAGTCGTTTCAATGAAGGAGGCAGCACTCCAGTCCTGTTTCCCTCCGCAAATGTTGACTACAAAATTTTTCAGGAGCTGGGTTCCGTCTTCGCTGTGGAACACTTCCGGGTGGAACTGTACTCCCCATACTTTCTCTTCCTTTATTTGATAAGCAGCGATGGCTACTTTATCTGTTGAAGCGATAATTTTGAAATTCTCCGGAATGGCGGTGATGGTATCTCCGTGGCTCATCCATACTTGTGAGTGCTCACGAACGTTCCTCAATAGTGGGTTTTCTTGGTCGAAAGTGGAAAGGTGCGCACGTCCGTATTCACGTGTGCCGGCCGGTTCTACTTTTCCACCGTTCGTATAAGACATGAACTGTGCACCATAGCAGATACCCAAAATAGGATACTTTCCGCGAATGTCACTCAAATCGACTTTAAAGGCGCTTTCATCATAAACAGAGAAGGGGCTTCCCGAAAGGATAACGCCGATTACGGACGGATCATTGTGTGGAAATTTGTTGTAAGGCACAATCTCGCAATAAGTATTCAGTTCGCGAACGCGACGGGCTATGAGCTGTGTGGTTTGTGAACCGAAGTCGAGAATAATGATCTTTTCTTGCATATATTATTAAGATATGTAAATGATTTCGTGCCGCAAAGATACTCAGAAAAAATAAAAATCCGTCATGCTGTTGAGGCTTTTTATAATTGAATTGGAAAAACTTTGTTCTTCCTGCTTCCTTGTGGGAAAATATGCAAAAAAAATTGGAAAGTTTAGGAAATGTCGGCTAGTATGTAGATCACGGGCTGTCCGACAAGCGCTTGAGGGGCAGTCCGTTTTTTTGTGAATAATATTTTATTTTTTGTCAGTTTGTTCTTTCAACAAATCACGGATTTCTGTAAGTAATACCTCCTCCTTGCTGGGGGCAGGTGGGGCAGCGGGAGCAGGGACTTCTTCTTTCTTGCGATTCAGTTTGGCAAGTAATCTTATAAATAAGAATATAGAAAAAGCAATGATGATAAAGTCGAAAGTGGCTTGTAGGAAGTTGCCATAATTCAACGTTACGGCAGCTTTTTCAACTCCATCCACTACTTCGGCCGGCTTTAATTGTAGTTTCAAATCTGTAAAGTTCACGCCACCTACCAGCAATCCGATGGGAGGCATGATGACATCGGCCACAATGGAAGATACTATTTTACCGAAGGCTCCACCGATGATGACACCGACTGCCATGTCAATGACGTTTCCGCGCATTGCGAACGCCTTAAAATCTTGCAAGAAGCTACTTTTTCCCATTTTTTTTTATTTTAATATGAATTTATGTGCGAATATAAAAACAAATTCTTATTTTTGCACCGCGTTTAGGAAATAAATACTAAACGTTTAACAACATTCCAACGTAGAGTGTTTAAAAGCTATATTATAAAACCTTTAAAATTTAAACAAAATGATTAAAGTAGGTATTAACGGATTTGGTCGTATCGGCCGTTTTGTATTCCGTGCAGCTCAGAAAAGAAACGATATTCAGATCGTAGGTATCAATGACCTTTGCCCGGTTGATTACTTAGCATATATGTTGAAGTATGACACTATGCACGGACAATTTGACGGTACTATCGAAGCTGACGTAGAAAATAGCAAATTGATCGTGAACGGCAATGCAATCCGCGTAACAGCTGAAAGAAATCCGGCTGACTTGAAGTGGGATGCAATCGGTGCTGAATACGTAGTTGAATCTACTGGTTTGTTCTTGACTAAAGAAAAAGCTCAGGCTCATATCGAAGCTGGTGCTAAATATGTAGTTATGTCAGCTCCTTCTAAAGATGATACTCCGATGTTCGTTTGCGGTGTAAACGAAAAGACTTATGTTAAAGGTACTCAGTTCGTTTCTAATGCTTCTTGTACTACTAACTGTTTGGCTCCTATCGCTAAGGTATTGAATGACAAATGGGGTATCACTGACGGTTTGATGACTACAGTTCACTCTACAACAGCTACTCAGAAAACAGTTGACGGTCCTTCTATGAAAGACTGGAGAGGTGGTCGTGCTGCTTCTGGCAACATTATCCCTTCATCTACTGGTGCTGCTAAAGCTGTAGGTAAAGTTATTCCTGAATTGAACGGTAAATTGACTGGTATGTCAATGCGTGTTCCGACTTTGGATGTTTCTGTAGTTGACTTGACAGTTAACTTGGCTAAACCGGCTACATACGCTGAAATCTGTGCAGCTATGAAAGAAGCTTCTGAAGGTGAATTGGCTGGTGTTTTGGGGTACACTGAAGATGCAGTTGTTTCTTCTGACTTCTTGGGTGACACTCGTACTTCTATTTTCGACGCTAAAGCTGGTATCGCTTTGACTGATACTTTTGTTAAGGTGGTTTCTTGGTATGACAACGAAATCGGTTACTCTAACAAAGTATTGGATTTGATTGCTCACATGGCTTCTGTAAACTGCTAATCAGTTAAAAACCATATAGTGAAAGCCGTCTGAAGTAATTCAGGCGGCTTTTTTTATGTAGTTTTGCGTGGTAAGTTGCACATTTTCGTTATCTTTGTGCGACTGTTACAAAAACTTAGGATGGAAAAGTACGATTTGATAACGATATTAGGACCTACCGCTTCAGGAAAGACTCCTTTGGCAGCGGCTTTAGCTTACAAGTTGGATACCGAAATTATCAGTGGAGATAGCCGGCAGGTATATCGCCGGATGGATTTAGGTACGGGAAAAGATTTGGAAGACTATATCGTGAATGGACAGCAAATTCCTTACCATCTGATAGACATTGTAGACCCCGGATACAAATATAATGTATTTGAATTTCAACGTGATTTTTTGAATGCCTATGACCAAGTGAGATGGAAGGAAAAAATTCCTATATTATGCGGAGGTACGGGGATGTATCTTGAATCCGTGCTGAAAGGATATAGGCTGCTTCCTGTTCCAGAGAATCCTAAACTTAGGGACTCATTAGCGGGTAAATCATTAGCGGAACTCACCCGGTTGTTGTCAACTTACAAGAAACTTCATAACTCTACGGACGTAGATACTGTAAAACGAGCTATCCGGGCCATTGAAATAGAAGAGTATTACAAGCACCAATCAGCGGAATGCCGTGAGTTTCCGCAAATTCATAGTTTGATCATTGGAGTGGATATAGCCCGTGAGTTACGTCGTGAAAAAATATCCCACCGTTTGAAGCAGCGTTTGGATGAAGGGATGGTAAACGAAGTAAGGGCTTTGTTGGATAGTGGTATTTCTTCCGAGGATTTGATTTATTACGGATTGGAATATAAGTATTTGACTTTATATGTTTTGGGTGAACTTTCTTTCAATGAAATGTTTCATCAATTGGAAATAGCTATCCATCAATTTGCCAAGCGGCAGATGACCTGGTTCCGGGGCATGGAACGGCGAGGGGTCACTATACATTGGCTGGATGCTTGCCTGCCTATGGAAGATAAGGTGGAAAAAATCATTAATTTGTTACACACTAAAAACTAAATGTTATGGCTGTAGAACCAAACAGATGGGGGATTATTTATAATCCGAAAGCCGGAAGCCGTAAGACTCAGAAGCGTTGGAATGAGATACGTAGCTATATGGAAAACCGTAAGGTGGTTTTTGACTACGTACAGTCCGAAGGTTTTGGGTCGGTGGAACGACTCGCCCGTACCTTGGCTAATAATGGTTATCGAACTATTGTGATTGTAGGTGGAGACGGGGCGATCAATGATGCTATTAATGGTATTATGACTTCTATGGTGGAGGATAAGACAAATATCGCTTTCGGAATCATTCCTAATGGCATTGGTAATGATTTTGCCAAATATTGGGGGTTGGATGAGGATAATTATAAAGCGGCGGTAGATTGGATTATAAATCGTCGTCTGAGGAAAATTGATGTGGGGCGTTGTAATTATTTTGATGGAGAGAAACATACTTCCCGCTATTTCCTGAATGCCATATATATAGGTTTAGGTGCGCGTATTGTACAGATCTCAGATGGTACCCGCCGTTTTTGGGGAATACGTGAGTTGTCTTTTGTCGCTTCCATGTTCCTGTTGCTGTTTGAACGTAAATTGTACCGCACGCATCTTTGTATCAACGGCGAACATATTCGTGGACGTATCATGACGGTATGTGTGGGAAGTGCCCGTGGATACGGTTTGACACCTAGTGCAGTTCCTTATAATGGCTGGTTGGATGTGTCGGTCATTTATCGTCCGGAGTTAATTCAACTTTTCTCGGGTATGTGGATGCTGTTACAGGGACGTATTCTAAATCATAAAATGGTGAAACCCTATCGTACACGGAAAGTAAAAGTACTACGTGCGCAGAATGCTTCTGTCAGTTTGGACGGGCGTATTTTAGACCGCCATTTCCCTTTGGAAATTACGATCCAGCCTGAAGCTATAACTTTGATTATCCCTAATTAAAAAATATAGATATCCATTTCTTGTTTTAAGAGTAAAAGCAGAGTAGATATCTCAACGAATAGACGTAAGATAATGACAATTTCAGATTTAAGAAAGACAGATAATTTTTTTTTATTGGCTGGTCCTTGTGTGATCGAAGGAGAGGAAATGGCTCTCCGAATAGCAGATCGTATTGTGAAAATAACAGATAAGCTGGGTATTCCCTATGTGTTTAAAGGGTCTTATCGTAAGGCTAACCGTTCCCGTTTGGATTCGTTTACAGGAATAGGTGATGAAAAGGCTTTGAAAGTACTTCGTAAAATACGGGAAACTTTTGATATTCCTATAGTAACCGATATTCATAGTGCTGGAGAAGCTGCTATGGCCGCTGAGTATGTGGATGTGTTGCAGATTCCTGCCTTTCTTTGTCGCCAGACTGATTTGCTGGTGGCGGCAGCCCATACCGGAAAGATTGTCAACATCAAGAAAGGACAATTTTTATCACCTGGTGCCATGCGTTTTGCTGCTGACAAAGTGGTGGAGGCGGGTAATGATCAGGTTATGCTGACTGAACGAGGAACGACTTTCGGGTATCAGGATCTGATTGTAGATTATCGGGGTATTCCGGAAATGCAGACTTTAGGTTTTCCTGTGATTCTGGATGTGACACATTCTCTGCAACAGCCTAATCAAACTGCTGGTGTGACAGGTGGTATGCCGCAGCTTATTGAAACGGTAGCCAAGGCTGGCATAGCGGTAGGAGTGGACGGTTTGTTTATGGAAACCCATGAAGACCCTTCTGTAGCTAAGAGTGACGGAGCGAATATGCTGAAACTGGATTTATTGGAAGGGTTATTGACCAAACTGGTGAGAATCCGTCAGGTGTTATAAATGTTATTTGTTGGGGCTTCACAGGTAAGATGGGTTAATTTTTATTTGGACTGTGGGGCAACTTGCATGAATAGTATAAAATAAGGCCGGTTCTTGCAGTAGAAATCGGCCTTACCTTTCTTTCTCCATTAAAACAGAAGAAAGAATAGAAGCAGATGTGGATTATTTTTTTAGAATATAAGCCTTCATGCGGGCTATATCATTTAAGTAATCTTGCAAATCTTGTTCATGGTCCTCTTCTTCTGCCATAATATGTTTGGCAATATCACAAGTGGTGAAGTCAATTCCGTTTGTGAATTCGGCAATTTGCTGATAACGGTAGATGGCACAACGTTCGGATTCTACATTTTGTTTCAACAAGATTTCCGAACCGAAATCTACGGGCGCATCATATTTGCAGCGAGCTAAATCAAACCATTGTTTAGGGTCAAGTACGGGTACACCTTCCAATTCAATGATACGGTCGGCCAATAATTTTGCATGGTTATATTCCTCGGCTGCATGTTCTTGAAACTCGCGTTGTACATCACCGCGCATAGCGCCTTCTACTACGAACGAACCTACCCAATACTGGTAGAAAGCCAACCATTCTTCAGACAGAGCTGCATTCAGCTGAGCCAACAAGTCCACAATGTCAATTTTATCCTTCAGGATATTCACAGATTCTTTAGCCATAATGTAAAGTTTAAGTTAGTGTTTATTATTATTTAGTCCACAGCGGGTATAGTCATGTCGTCTAACACGCCTACGCCTTCCTGGTCTACATCTTTTTTTACGTCAGAACTGGTATAAAGCCAGATACCGAATCCCAGCACAAATAAAATAAGGAGGATGATTCCCCATAATTTACCTTTACTCATAGTTTTTTGGTTTTTAGTTTCTCTAATAACAGATGGTGCAGAAAAAGGTTTTTATAAGTCGCGAAAAAAACAGGCGTCTGTTATGGAAAAACGGACGCCTGTGTGTGTGAAGTATGAATTGATATTAGATTTTATCCTATTTTGCTGATTTTTTTTAGTTTCTCTTCATCAATGATTTTAATTTTTCTACCGTCGATGGTAATTAGTTTTTCAGTTGCAAAGTTAGAAAGCGTACGGATTGCGTTCGAAGTAGTCATATTTGATAAGTTTGCCAAATCTTCTCGTGAAAGGTAAATGCTTAGTGTAGATTCATCTTCTTCTACTCCATAAGTATCTTTCAAAAATAACAGAGATTCTGCCAATCGCCCACGAATATGTTTTTGTGTAAGATTTACGGTTCTTTCATCAGAAATTCCCAAATCGATAGAAAGTTGGCGGATAAAGAACAAAGCTAATTCTGAGTTGTCTTTTATCAGTTTCATAATGGCCGGCATGGGAATAAGGCAGATAGTGCAAGGTTCGAAAGCAGAAGCAGCTGTCACAAAGTTCCCTTCGGCAAAAAAGGCTCGGTATGCGAAATATTCTTTCGTCTTTAATACGCGGATAATCTGGCTACGTCCTCCCACACCTTCTTTGTAGATTTTTACTTTTCCACTAAGAAGACACATAAGGTGCATCGGAGTTTCTCCTTCGCAGTATATCGTCTCATTCTTTTTATACTTTTGTATCGTAAAGTTCTGAGCCAAGAACTCTCTTTGTTCCTGTGTTAAAGGTTGCCATAAGTCTGGTATACTTTCAGCAATCTCAGTTTCTGATAATTCTTTTCTAACCATAAACGTGCTATAAAACCGTGTTATAGAGCACAAATATAAGAAGAAAAAATAAAAGGACGAAGTAATCAGAAGAAAAAAGAAAGATATATTATTAATTTATCTTCAAAAAATAACAAAAGGATAGGTTTTTATCTCCTATCCTTTCTTTTTTGTGTGAAATTTTATTTGGTGAACAGTAATTCACGATATTTAGGTAATGGCCAAATCTCATCGTCTATTTCTAGTTCCAAATGGTCAATATGGTCGCGGATTTCTTCCAAATATGGACGCACTTGTTCCTCGTAACTGAAGGCTTTCTCTACTTGGCTTCCCAAATGATTTGCTACTTTTCGGGCTTCTGTCATGTTGTGCACGGCTTTTTTAATAGCAAGTATGCGGTTTTGAATTTCACGTACCAAATTCTTCCGGTCCTCGGTCAGTTTTTCATATTCTTCGGTGGAGAATATCTCTTTTAGACCACGAAGATTTTCTAATAGTCTGTTCTGATAAATTACAGCTGTGGGAACAATATGATTGATGGCCAGGTCGCCTAGTACACGGCTTTCAATCTGGACCTTTTTAGTAAACTTTTCCAGTTCCACTTCTATACGGCAAAACAATTCATTTTCATTGAATATTTTTTCGCCTATCAGTACTGCACGAGATTGTTTATCGTTGAACTTCAGGATGGCTTCGGGTACATGGCAGATATTAGTCAATCCGCGTCGCGCGGCTTCTGCTTTCCATTCTTCCGAGTAGCCGTCACCTTCAAAACGGATGTTTTGTGAAGCGATAATGGTTTCTTTTAATACCTTGTATAGAGCTTCTTCCTGTTCCATCCCTCCGTTTACTAATTTATCTATCTGGGTCTTGAACTCATTCAACTGGTGTGCCATAGCGGCATTGATAACAATCATTGATGCGGCACAGTTAGCAGATGAACCTGCGGCACGGAATTCAAAACGGTTTCCGGTGAAGGCAAAAGGAGAGGTACGGTTACGGTCTGTATTGTCTTGCAATATGGCAGGTATGCGCCCGATACCCAATTGCAATGCTTTCTTTTCATCAGGGGTCAGTTCAGCGTCATTCAGACGTGCCACTACTTCGTCTAACATATGGGAAAGATGACGTCCTAGGAAAATAGACAGAATGGCGGGAGGTGCTTCATTTGCTCCCAGGCGATGGCTGTTTCCGGCACTGACAATAGAGGCACGTAGTAAATCCTGGTTTTTATAGACCATCATCAGTACGTTGACTATGAAAGTAAGGAAAAGCATATTTCCTTCCGCAGTCTTGGCAGGAGAGAACAAATTGATACCTGTGTCTGTACAAAGTGACCAGTTGTTGTGTTTGCCCGATCCGTTTACTCCCTTGAATGGTTTTTCGTGGAGCAGTACAGTAAAATTATGTTTGGAAGCGATACGCTTCATCAGGTCCATTACTAGCTGGTTGTGGTCGTTGGCTAGATTTACATCTTCAAAAATAGGGGCTAGCTCAAATTGGTTGGGAGCCACTTCGTTATGCCGTGTTTTTACCGGAATTCCTAGTTTGTGACATTCTAGTTCCAACTCTTTCATAAAGCTGGTTACACGTGGAGGGATGGAACCGAAGTAGTGGTCATCTAGCTGCTGGTCCTTGGCAGACGAGTGTCCCATTAAGGTGCGTCCGGTCAGACAAAGATCCGGACGTGCATTATATAGTGCGGTATCCACTAAAAAGTATTCTTGTTCCCAACCTAGATTGGCGAATACGCGTTTTACGTTTGGATCGAACATTCTGCAAACTTCAGTTGCTGCTTTGTCTACAGCACCTAATGCCTTCAATAAAGGAGTTTTATAGTCGAGTGCTTCGCCTGTATAAGAGATGAAGATAGTAGGAATACAAAGTGTGCTGTCTACAATGAAAGCCGGAGAAGAAACATCCCATGCCGTATAGCCTCGGGCTTCAAATGTGTTCCGGATACCGCCGTTGGGAAAACTGGACGCATCCGGTTCTTGTTGGATAAGCAGTTTGCCCGAGAAGCGTTCTATAACATTACCGTCATCACCGAATTCAATAAAGCCGTCGTGCTTTTCGGCAGTTCCGTCAGTCAGAGGCTGGAACCAATGAGTGTAGTGGGTAACATTAAAGGTCTTTGCCCAATTCTTCATGCCATTGGCTATCATGTCGGCCATTTCACGATTGATAGGGGTACCTTTCTCAATTGCGTTTATTACTGCTTTATAAGCCTCACTAGGCAGATATTCCTGCATTTTTTTACGGTCGAATACGTGGTTACCGTAATAATCAGCTAACTTTTCAGAGGGGTAGTCAACTTTAACGGGGCGTCTGTTGGCTAACTCCTGTAGAGCAAAAAATCTCATTTTGGACATGTTGTCTTTCTTTTACTGGTTGTTGGCTGCAAAAATACTGCTTTTTGATTAATAATTCGCTATATCGCTAATCATTTTTCATTTCTGTTAAGGATGTTAATTAAGTATTATCATGCATCAGCCTGTTGGTTTTTGTTTATATTTGCTCTTCAAATGATGAAAAGAAAGTACATTGATGCACTATATACGGATTGTCAGACTGATTATATTTTGTCTTTTGTTACCTTTAGCTGTTCAGGCTAAGAGGGAAAAGGTTGATATGCCCGACAAGCCGGTGGTGTCTGATTCCATTCTTCAGTGTATTTTCCAGTTTTCGCCGTTCTATTCCCGTATCATTGATGAGTATAAGGCTGATTTATATATAAAAGGAAAAGTGAAGGTACATAAGCGCAATCACCTTATCCGCTATGTACCGTCCATGTTCCGTTTCGAAAAACACATCAATGATTATCTTATGGAGTCTCTTAGTGAGTTGCATTATACGGCCCCTGATATATACGACCGTAAGATAAAGGCGGTATCTACTACATTTCCACGTAACAGGGGACAGATAACGGATGTGATGGATTATTTGAACATGAATATCTATTCTTCTTCATTGATGTCCGATAAACTTCTTTCTCCGTTGGATAAGAAATCTAGCAGATATTATCATTATTTATTGGATTCTATAGCTGGTTCTTCCGACTGCCAGCGGTATAAAATACTCATTATTCCCAAATTCCGTGGTACGCAATTGGTCAGTGGATATATGTGGGTTAGTGATCAGATATGGACTATTCGTGAACTTTATATTGAGGGCGTTTATGATGTGATCCGCTTCAAAGTTCGTGTCAAGATGGGGGAGGAGGGCGATGTGGAGTTTCTGCCGGTGCAGTTTGATTTGAATCTTGTTTTTAAGTTTCTAGGTAACCATCTGGAAATGGATATAGGAGCCTGGTTGAAGTACAATGAGATTAAATTTTATGAAGGAGCCGCCCGGCGTAAATCTCAAAAGAAGCATCACCATGATCTGACGGAATCCTACAAGCTGACTTGTGATTCGGAACAGCTGATAACAGATAAGGAAAAGTTCAATGAACTGCGTCCCATTCCGTTGTCCGCTTTGGAAGATTCTTTGTACAGAAGTTATGCTTTACGTCAAGATACGCTTTTACGCGTACCGAAAAAGAAGAAGAATGAACATTTGGAGTTTTGGGGAGAGTTGGGTGATATGCTTATCAGTAGTTACAATGTGAATTTGTCCAGCATGGGGAGTGTGCGTTGTTCTCCACTTATTAATCCGGTGTTGTTGGATTATAGTCACAGCAGGGGTTTTTCATATAAGCAGAAGTTTAAATACAGTCGGCTTTTTCATGATGGGCGTGTACTTAGAATCAGTCCGCAGATAGGTTATAATTTTACACATAAGGAACTTTATGTGAAAGCGGATGCCGATTGGCAATATTGGCCGGAAAAGCAGGCTAGTTTTGAGGTTAGTGTAGGTAACGGTAACCGCATATATAGTAGTGTCGTATTGGATCAGCTAAAGCAATTGCCCGATAGTACCTTTAATTTTGACCAATTGGAGTTGGATTATTTTAAGGATGTGTATCTCAATCTGTTCCATAATATAGAAATAGTGAATGGCTTGTTTGTTAAAGCAGGTGTTTCCGTACATTGGAGGTATCTGATAAATAATTCGAAAGTCATTCTTGAAAAGCCGTTGCCTGATAAGGATTGGGCGGCATTGCGAGGTATCAGATCAGAATACAATAGTTTTGCACCTCGTATACGTATTGAATGGACTCCTGGTATGTATTATTACATGAACGGTCGCCGGAAGATGAATGTAGGTTCCAGTATGCCTACTTTTATGCTGGATTATGAACGGGGTATTAAAGGTGTATTCAAGAGTACGGGTGCTCATGAACGTTGGGAGTTTGATATACAGCAAAACTTGAAGCTAAGCGGAATCCGAAGTATCGGTTATCGCATTGGGGGGGGGATGTTTACCAAGCAGGAAGATATGTATTTCGTGGATTTTGCCAACTTTGCCCGTCGTAATCTTCCCGAAGGATGGAATGATGATATTGGTGGTACTTTCCAATTGTTGGACGGACGTTGGTATAACTCCTCACGTCAGTACTGGCGGGGGAATTTCACTTATGAGTCTCCCTTTATTCTCTTGAAACCCTTAAACCGTTGGCTGGGGTTAGTCCAGCAGGAGCGCTTGTATGGTGGTATCCTGTTCATGCCACATCTTAATCCATATATCGAGTTGGGTTATGGCATCGGTACACATATATTTGATGTGGGGGCTTTTGTAAGCACTATCAACGGGCAATTTGATACCTTTGGTTTTAAATTCACTTTCGAGTTATTTAATAAATAATCCTGTTCAAACAATCTGTTTGGTTTTCTGTTTATTACAACATAACAGAAACTAAACAGTGTATGCATTATAAAATATTTTTATGTGTCCTTTTGTTCCCGGTTTCATTATCAGCTCAAAACGGGGAATTATCTTTAACATTGGAACAATCTGCCAGCCTGATGAACAAGGGCAGCCACACGTTGCAAATGGCGGATAAGGCTATAGAGATAGCACGCAGTGAGCGACAAAAGATGAATGCTTTTTGGTATCCGTCTTTGAATGCATCGGGGGCATACGTCCATTTGTCCAACAATATTGAGGTCAAGGAACCTTTAAAGCAATTTACCGATCCGGCAAAAGACTTTGTACATTCCATTGTGCCCGATGATAAATTTATTTCTTCTATTCTTGATAATATAGGTGCGCATACCCTTACTTTTCCTTTGTTAGAACGTAACCTGACAACCATAGATGCTAATGTGATGTGGCCGCTTTTTACAGGCGGAAAACGAATCTTTGCGACCCGTATTGGTAACCGTATGGTAGATTTGGCCAAAGCAGGTAGGGAAGAGGCGGGAGCTACTTTGCAATCGGAGCTGGTGGAAACTTATTATGCTTTGCGTCTGGCGCAAAGAGTGGTGGATGTACGCGAGCAAACCTTTCTAGGCTTACAGAAACATTACCGTAATGCTATGAAACTGGAGAAGAACGGTATGATAAATAAGGCCGAACGCCTCTTTGCCCAGGTCACTATGGATGAAGCCAGACGTGAGTTGGAATCTGCTCGGAAAGATTTAAATGTAGCGCAAAATGCCTTGAAAGTTTTGTTGAATGTGGAAGACGCTACATCCATTAATCCCAGTTCTCCTTTGTTTATGAACCATGATCTGCCCGATGAACTTTATTTCAAGAATCTGGTAAGTACCGGCAACTATATAGTAAGTAAATTGCGAATACAGGAGGTGATGGCAGATAATCAATTGAAAATCAGTAAAAGTGCATACATCCCTACCATTGCATTGTTTGGAAAGCAGACACTTTATGCAGACAATCTTCCGAAAAACTTGATGCCCCGTACTTTGATAGGGGTGGGCTTTACTTGGAATATATTCGACGGGCTGAACCGTGAAGCCAATATCCGTCAGGCGCGTCTTACTAAACAAACTTTGCAACTGGGACGGGAAAAGGTTCAGAATGAATTGGGAGTTCTGGTAGACAAGTTATATAGCGAAATTCAGAATGCAAAGGATGATGTCGCCGCACTCAATACCACGATTGAGATGAGTCGTGAACTGGTACGTATCCGTAAAAAGTCCTTTCAGGAAGGAATGGCTACCTCTACTGATGTGATTGATGCAGAAACCATGTTGTCCAAGGTGCAGATTGCTTTTTTGCTGGCTTATTATAAATATGATGTGGCACTGGCATCTCTGCTCTCTACTTGCGGAATGCCCGAAAGCTTTTGGCAGTATAGCCGTACCGGACAAACTGAGAACTTTATATTCGGAAAATAATAAAAAAAGAAAACAATATGGAAAAAGAGAAGAAACAGTTAGGAGTCGCTTTTATCGTTGTTCTTGTGGCCATTGTTATGGTGTCTGCCATTGGGATTATAGCTATGAGCGATAAACCGGTTGTATTGCAAGGGCAGATAGAAGCTACTGAAATACGGATTTCTGGAAAACTTCCCGGTCGAATTGATACCTTTTTGGTCCGGGAGGGACAGTATGTAAAGATGGGCGACACCTTGGTTGTGATTAACAGTCCTGAGGCTTGGGCGAAGTTCCAGCAGGTAAATGCCTTGGAAGATATTGCGAAATTTCAGAATAAGAAAATTGACGACGGTACACGTCGGCAAATAGTCCGTTCGGTAGAAGAATTGTGGAACAAGTCAAAGAGTGACTTGCAACTGGCCAAGGTGACGTATGGCCGTATTCAGGCGCTTTACAAAGATAGCGTGGTCACCAGTCAGCGGAAAGATGAAGTGGAAGCCATGTATAAAGCTGCTGTTGCCGCCGAACGGGCAGCGCATCAACAATTTTTATTAGTGAAGGACGGAGCGCAGAAAGAGGATAAAGAGAGTGCCCGCTCCTTGGTGGATGCGGCTCGGGGCACTGTGAATGAGGTTCAGGCCTTGTTGATGGATGCCCGCCTCACAGCTCCCGAAAACGGACAGATATCAACCATCTACCCCAAGCGTGGAGAACTGGTAGGAGCGGGGACTCCCATTATGAGCTTGGTAGTATTAGATGATTGCCATGTAGTGCTTAATGTCCGTGAGGACTATATGCCTTATTTCCGTATGAACAAGAATTTCATGGGAGATATTCCGGCTCTTGATGTAAAAAACAAGGTATTTAAAATCAATTACATCAGCCCGTTGGGGAGTTTTGCTACTTGGCGATCTACCAAGCAGACGGGGACGTACGATATGAAAACTTTTGAAATTCATGCGCTGCCTGTAGAGCCGATGGAGGGGTTAAGACCGGGTATGTCCGTCTTGGTAAATTTGGATGAATTGAAATGATAGAAGGATAGCTGTGTTATTCTGATTGCAGTGAATGGTAAATATAAATGAACTACTTGAATGAAAGAATCTCCTTTTATAGCGGTATTGAAACGTGAACTGGACCGTATGGTTTCCCGGCGCATTTATTTTGCGTCGTGTATCGTCTTGCCTTTGTTCTCTATCTTCTTTATGGCTACAATTTTTGGTAACGGACAGATGGAGAATCTGCCTGTGGGTATTGTGGATGGTGATAATACAGCCACTTCTCGTGAGATAATTCGTATGACCGAGGCTGTTCCTACTTTCCGCATCACTCGGCATTATGCTGATGAAGTGGAGGCCAGGGCAGATGTGCAGCGGAAAAGTATTTATGGATACCTCAGTATTCCGTCTGGTTTTGAAGCAAAGGTGATGGATGGTAAGGAAACAGCTCTGACTTATTATTACCATTATGCATTGATGAGTGTGGGAAGTGAGATTCACGGAGCATTTCAAAGTTTGTTGAAAAGCATTTCGGTAGTTCCCATTGTCACTCATGCTGTGGCACTGGGTATAAATCAGGAAGAGATAGAATCTTTTCTGTTACCGGTTACCACACAGAATCATCCGTTATTTAATCCTGATATGGATTATTCGGTTTATCTTACACAGCCATTCTTTTTCGTTTTTCTGCAAGTTATCTTGTTGTTGGTCACCACATATTCCATTGGCAGTGAAGGGAAATTCCATACTTCAGCCAACTGGCTTGCGGTGGCAGATGGGAATATTTGGGTGGCGGTTACTGCCAAGTTGCTTCCATATAGTTTTATCTTTATCGTTATGAGTATTCTGGCAAACTATGTCTTTTTTGGTGTTATGCATATACCGATGGATTGTGGTTTTTGGGCGTTGAATTTTACTTCGGCACTATTGGTCATTGCTACGCAGGCACTGGCGGTTTTTCTGTTCTCTCTTTTTCCTGCGTTGAGTATTATTATCAGTATAGTTTCCATGGTAGGGTCGTTAGGCGCTACCCTTGGCGGGGTTACATTTCCGGTGCCTCACATGTTTGCACCGGTGTACTATGCCTCTTATCTTTTTCCTGTCCGTCATTTTGTCGAGATTGGACAGAATCTTCTTTATGGCAACTATGGTTATGCGTATATGTGGGGCAATGCAGCCTGTCTGCTGTTGTTTCTTATTCCCCCTTTATTGTTGTTACCTCATTTGAAACGCTCTTTAATCAGTCGGAAATATGACGATATTGAATAATATATTAGCTGTATCTTGGCACGAGTTTCGTGTAATATGTACCCGCTATTCCATTTTATTGGTACTCAGCGGTGGCATCTTTGTGTATGGATTACTTTATAACTATATGTATGCTCCCAATGTGGTACGCAATGCTCCGGTGGCAGTAGTGGATATGAGTCGCACTCCGTTAAGCCGCAGTTACATCCGTTTGCTGGATGCCACTCCGCAGGCACGGGTATTGACAAACAATGCTGATTTGCCTGCTGCTAAGGAATTGATGAAATGTGATGAAGTGGTGGGCATTGTTTACATTCCCTCGGATTTTGACGCTCGTGTGGGGCGTGGTGAAGAAGCGATATATATTATGTACAGCACCACTACGGCTTTTCTTTATTTTGCTTCCATGCAGGAGGCGTCTGCTGGAGCCATGCTTGCTGTGAATGATGATGTTCGACCCGAGCAAGTGGTTTTTCTACCTCAGGATGATATACAGTCTGTGGTTCAAACAAAGTCTGTCGATGTGGTGGGTACCGCCCTGTATAATTATACCGATGGTTATGGTACTTATTTGATACCTGCCGTTTTGATGGTTGTTATTTTTCAGACGTTGATATTTGTTATCAGTATGTTGAGTGGGAAAGAGCGTGAAACTGGAGATATACTGATGTTTGCAGGCCCTGAAGGAAGGGATCTTTCTTTTTTACGTATGGCATCCGTAGTGATAGGAAAATCATTTACTTATTTAGCCTTTTATGCTTTATTCTCTATCTTTTTGTTGGGGCTTCTTCCTTTAGTTTTCCAATTGCCTCATTTAGCATATCCGTGGAAAATTGTGGCACTTATGATACCTTATATTCTTGCTACCAGTTTCTTTGGATTGGCCTGTTCGTTATTTTTCAGTGATAGTGATGCTCCATTGTTGTTGGTAGCTTTCTTCTCTGTAGGATTGATTTTCCTGTCCGGAGTTTCTTATCCGCTGGAGTTAATGCCTTGGTATTGGCAATGGATTCATTATATGGTTCCTGCGGCTCCCGGAACTTTGGCCTTTGTTAAGATAAATTCTATGGGAGCTAGTATGTCTGAAATCAGTCAGCAATATATTATCCTATGGATACAATGTGCGATATACTTTGTTTTGGCTTGTCGAGCCTATCGCTACAATATAAAGAAAGCAAAGTGTGAAAGACAATAATTTTATGTGTGATTGTTTTTTATGTAATTCGTTTTGCTGATTCTTTATTTTTTATAAGATCTGTTTGGAACTGGAGCGAGGAGCCTGAAGGTTGTTGATATTTTAATTCTTGGTGATTATTCTCTTGTTGTTTCTTTTGCTTTTTCAGCTCCTTTTATGAGATGATGCAAGGGGGAAACTTGCAAACTTGCACAACTTGCAGTCTTTCCACACACACACACGAGCGCGCGCGATTACGCGTATGCGTACATCATAATAGCGATGGATTATTATATCCTGGTAAAGTAATGACGGACAATCCGATGAGAGTGTGAAGGGTAGAGTGGAGGAAGAGATGAAGTGGTGTGTTGGCTTCCATCTTTTTCCTAGTTCTAGGTAGTGAATGGTATGGTTCTATCCTGTTTTTTGTAATGGGGGGATGAAGAAAATCTTTCTGGAGGTTATGGTAACCAATGAGCGGTAGGTGAACAGCAGCCGGCAGCTTTTCTGACGGAGTGTCTGGGCATTGGACGGGATGCTATGTGCTTTTGTATAGTTTGTGTGTTCCGAAGGGTTAGTAACGTGTGTTCCGTAAGGTTAGTAATGTGTGACCTTGTACGTTACTAACATAGAGGCCTGTATGTTAGTAACGTACCTTGTTTAAAGTAGGTAGGAGGTTTTTCGCATGCAGGATACGTGTCTTCTGCAGAATTATGTGAATTGTATTGGTAAGGTTAAAGTGTGTGGTTGTCGCAGATTCAGGGAGTCGGTCCTTTACGGTCAGTGTCTGTTTTGTTCTAGTCCTTGTCTTCCGCTTTCTTATTTTCTCCTTGTCAGGCTTTCCTGCTCTTTTCCACCGGAAGTCTTGTCACGTATCTCCCCTTTCCGCCTTTTGCATTCTGTTATCCTGTCCTCCGTTGTAGTTCTCTCCGGTATCGTCCGTCTGTCTTCCACTCTCTTTTTTATGCTTTATTATTTTTTCATATTATAATGTACGCGCACGTGTGTGGGTGTGGAAGTGCTGCAAGTTTTGCAAGTTTGCAAGTTTGCCTTCCGTTTTTTTCTTTTTCCGTTTTTGTTTACGCGC